>JAAROH010007861.1_pt1 | contig 27210 bp, 27 predicted proteins | sample 7248631 | NCBI WGS metagenome assembly JAAROH01 (sample SAMN09772309, study PRJNA484901) | compost metagenome | isolation source: Vermicomposting unit | place: India
CCGCATGTCCGGTGGTGTGAGAGGACGGGGGCTAGCCGCCCCCTCCTACTCGATTCTCAGAGCTGTCCCCGGCAGTGCGATCGGCACGAGGGACGGCCCCCGCACGCACGAGCTTCAGGGAGAGACAGGCGAGCGCACGGGACGGGATCAGGGTGCGCGCCGGAAGGTCACCCAGCACGGCGCGGGCCGGAACGGGAACGCCTCCATCTGGATCATTGCCCAGGGGTCGGTGCTGTCGAACTCGCCCTTCAGCGCCGGGAGTCCCCGCCGGTGCGCAGCCAGGACCTGCCTGCGGGTGAGCGCCAGGATCAGGTCGCGCTCGTGCGCCCGGTGGCCTGCCGCGACGCCCCGCCAGGAGAGGATGAGCCCGGCGTCGGGGTCTGGGTGCGCGGCGCTCATGGCGACCGGCCGTCCGTGCCGGAGGGCGATGAAGCTGGCCTCCGGGTCCGGCGGGTCCCGGCGGAGGAGGTCCGTCCACCCGTCCGCGTCCATGGTCCGGGGCGGGTTCGGGCCGTGGGTCGCCGTGTAGACCTCCGCCAGCAGGGGTGCCAGTTGCCGGAGCCCGTCGGACGCAGCCTGCAGGTCAGCCAGCGGGACGATCGCGTAACCCAGCGCGGCGCAGCGGCTCTCGCAATCCGCGTGGAGGTCCTCCTGCGGGTCCCCCAGCGGCAGCTCGGGCTCCCAGGTGCGCCGCACCTCCGTGAAGCCGTGGCGCCTGGCGAAGCGCATGCCGGATTCGCTGTGCTCCCAGGTGGAGCCCTGCAGGGGGAGACGGCCGGGGCTACGCTGCGCCAGCGCCATCAAGAGCCGCGTGCCCAGCCCCCGGCGCCCGAACCGCGGGTGCACGTTGATCCCCACGTACAGGGCGTGTGGATGAAACGGGTTGGTCCAGGCGGAGCCGAATCCGACAAGCGTTCCGCCTTCGTCGGCCACCAGCGTGCGCAGGAAGCCGCCTTGTGCCGTCGGGGCGCTGGCGCCGAAGCGGTAATACTGCACGGTCCACGTGTCCTGGCCCCAGATCTGCCGAAGGAGGTCCTGCAGGGTGGGGGCGTCCTCGGGTCGGTAGTCGCGAATCTGCGCCACGGCCAGCGCCTCCTTTACTGCTGGTTGACCCTGTGCACCGTGCCGAAGGCAGAGACGAAGAGCACGGTGCGCCGGTGGTGTTCCGGCAGGTCCGCCGGGAGAAGTCCGCAGGCGTACTCAAGCTCCACCCGCCAGCCGAACGGGACGTGCTCAGCCCCCACCGAGCCGCTGCCCTGGCAGTTGATCCCGCAGCCGTCTACCACGCCGGTCCAGCCTGACGTGAAGGAGGCCTCCGCCCGCTGCTGCGCCGCGTCCGCGCTGAGCCACGGCGCCCAGTAGAGCGCCGGGGCGCAGGCCAGCAGGATCAACAGTCCCAGTCCGATCTTCCGCATGGCGGAGCCTCCCTTCGCCATAAAGACGGGCCGTCCGTCTCCGCGGTTCACGGGCGGGGCCGGCATAGGGGCCACCCCGGCGTTACTGCCATCGTGGCCGCGGCACCGTGGGCTGAGGAGCCCGTCGGGCACACGGCCGGCTTTCACGTGGCATCGTCTGGCTGCTCCCCGCCGGGGCGGCCGCCGCAGGGGGGTCGCCGAAGGATGCTCGGCTTTCCGGCGGGAGGACCTGGATCAGGCCCTCTCTGCACGCAGGCTGGTCAAGCCGATGCTGATGCGGTCCACCCTGCACATCGTCAGCGCCTGCGACTACCTGCGCATCCGGCAGGCGCTGCAGCCCGTCCTGTCCCGGGACCAGTTCTATTGTAGCCGTGACGCCCAGCGAGAACAGGATGATCCAAAGCCAGCCCTGTGTGTGCACCTGATGCAGCGCGAAGATCCGGCGCCGTTTCCGACCCTGCATGGGCATATGCGCATCCGGCAGTAGGCAGAGGAGCCGGCCCGTGTTACGGTGACGGTGACTCGGGCGGCGGTCCCGGTCGCCGCAGGGGGCGCTCCCGGACCGCCGCCAGGGCGGGGGAGTGAGGTGACGCGCATGCTCGTCGGGCTGCACCATGTGCTGATCGCCGCACCGCCGGGGTGCGAGGAGGAGGCCAGGGCCTTTTACGGCGGCCTGCTCGGACTGCCGGAGATTCCGAAGCCCGCCGGCCTCCGGGAGCGGGGCGGCGTCTGGTTCCGCTGCGGCGGGCAGGAGGTCCACGTAGGGGTGGAGGAGGACTTCCGCCCGGCGCGCAAGGCGCATCCGGCCTTTCTGGTGACCGACCTCGACCGCTTGCGGGAGCTGCTCATCCGCTCCGGTGTCGAAGTGGCGGAAGACGTTCCGCTGCCGGGGTACCGGAGGCTGCACGCCCGTGACCCGTTCGGCAACCGGCTGGAGTTCCTGCAGCCGGTCGGATGAAGAGCCAATGCTTCGGGCGAGCCGCCCATCCCCTTCGGCGGCTCGCCCGTCCGCAAATTATGGCACCTTCGCTTGTAACCGCATAGGCTTTTGGGTATAATCCGAAGGAAGGTCTGTTGAACGGCGAACCGGGAGAAGAGAACGGCGGCCGGCCAGGAGTGCCCCTCGCACCGGGACGGCGGTGGTGCGTTGCGGCCACGGTCGCCTCAACCCCAGCGGTTGCTCTTCCTCCTGCCCCCCGGATCAGTCTCGGCGCGGCGCGCCGCGGTGCGGCCGTTGTGGCCATGATGGCGGGGGCTTGTTTTGCTGTGCAATCATTCTACAAACGACCCCAGAGGGTCTGACAAAGGGGGAACCAGATCGTTTGGCGCGCCACCGCGGAAAGACGGAGAAGCTGTATGTAATTCCTCTGGGAGGACTTGGTGAGATCGGCAAGAACTGCATGGTCGTCCAGTACGGCGACGACATCATCGTCATCGATGCCGGTCTCGCGTTCCCGGAGGAGGAGATGCTCGGCATCGATATCGTGATCCCGGATTTCACCTACCTCCTGGAGAACCGGGAAAAGGTCCGCGGAATCCTGATCACGCATGGTCACGAAGACCATATCGGCGCCGTTGCCTATCTGCTCCGCAACATTAACATCCCGGTCTACGCGACCCGCCTGACGCTCGGCCTCATCGAGGGCAAGCTGGCGGAGATGGGGATGAAGCTGCCCGCCGAGTCGAAGGCGGTCCGGGCCGGGGACCAGGTGAAGCTGGGTCCCTTCACCTGCGAGTTCATCCGGGTCAACCACTCCATTCCCGACGCTTGTGCGATCGCCGTCACCACACCCGTCGGGACGATCCTGCACACCGGCGACTTCAAGTTCGACCAGACCCCCATCGACGGCGAGTTCGCCGACTACCGGCGGCTCACCGAGCTGGGCAAGAGGGGCATCCTCGCCCTGCTGTCTGACTCCACCAACGCCGAGAGGCCGGGCTACACGCCCTCCGAACGGTCCGTCCGCCCGAACATGGAGCGGGTGTTCCGGGAGGCGAAGGGGCGGATCCTCATGGCGACGTTCGCCTCGAACGTGCACCGGATTCAGCAGGCGATCGAGCTGGCGGCCGAGATGGGCAAGAAGGTCGCGGTGGTCGGCCGTTCCATGGAGAACACGGTGCGGATCGCGTTGGAGCTGGGGTACCTCAACGTGCCTGAAGGCACGATGGTCACCGTGGACGAGCTGCGGCGCGTGCCGCTGAACCAGCAGGTCATCCTGACCACCGGTTCCCAGGGCGAGCCGATGGCCGCGCTGAGCCGCATGGCGGTCAACGACCACAAGGCGATCGAGCTTTACCCCGGCGACACGGTGCTGTTCGCGGCCACGGCCATCCCCGGCAACGAGAAGTCCGTCGCCCGTACGGTGAACAACCTCTACCGGCGGGGTGCGGAGGTCATCTACGACCGCAGCGCCGGCGTGCACGTGTCCGGGCACGCGAGCCAGGAAGAGCAGAAGCTCATGATCAACCTGACCCGGCCCAAGTTCTTCGTGCCGATCCACGGCGAGTACCGGATGCTGCTGAAGCACAAGCAGCTCGCGGAGGCGTGCGGCATCCCCAGCGAGAACATCCTGATCGGCGAGAACGGGACGATCTTCGAGTTCACCCGCAACTCGGCGCAGATCACCGGCAAGGTGACCTCGGGGCAGGTGCTGGTGGACGGCCTCGGCGTCGGCGATGTGGGCAACATTGTGCTGCGCGACCGCAAGCAGCTGGCCCAGGAAGGCATCCTGATTGTCGTCGTGGCGGTGGACCGGGAGGAAGGGACGATCGTCGGCGGGCCGGACATGGTCAGCCGGGGCTTCGTCTACGTCCGGGAGTCCGAGGGGCTGCTGGACGAGGCCAAGGAGCGGGTCAAGCGCGCGTTGGCCGACCAGATGCAGCGCGGCCTGCCGGAATGGGCGGTTCTGAAGAGCTCCATCCGCGACGTGCTCTCCAAGTACCTCTACGAGAAGACGCACCGCCGGCCGATGATCCTTCCCATCATCATCGAGATCTAGCGGTGGGGCTGTAGTTGACGAAAACCGGGCATTCTATTGGGGCGAGGGCGACCTCGCCCCAACTCGTCGTCCAGGGGGTGTGAACCGCATGCCGAACTTCCGCGAGTGGACCCCGTCGGAGATCATGGCGCAGATGCCGGAGGCCCGCTCCGTCCTGGCCAAGCATTTCGGTAGGGAGGGGATCAGCACGGCATCCGGGTTCCGGCTGCGGGACCTGGCCCGACAGAAGGACGTGGAACTGAGCGACGTCATCCGGGACCTGAACGACGTCGCGCGGGCCACGGGCATGCCCTGGTAAGGCGGCGCGAGAGTGCAGAGGCGGCACGTGCCGCGGCGGATGTTTGCCCAGGCGCGGGCGGATACTACCCCTGAGGAGTGTGACCGCTGGTGTTCAACATGCAAGACGCCCCGCCCCAACCCATCCCCGGCGTGTCGCCGGGGCCGGACCCTGCGATCCCTGCGCAGACCCCGGCGCCTTCCCCGGTGGTGGCCCGTTCCCCCAAGAACGCGCCCCTGGAGAACCTGGAGGCCATCGGCACGACCAGCGTGCCCCAGGTCTCGCCCAACATCCACCTGCTGACCATCATCGGCCAGGTCGAGGGGCACCTGGCCCTGCCACCCCAGAACAAGACGACCAAGTACGAGCACATCATCCCGCAGCTGGTGGCGGTCGAGCAGAGCCCGGAGATTGAGGGGCTGCTCCTGGTGCTCAACACGGTGGGCGGCGACGTGGAAGCGGGGCTGGCCATTGCGGAGATGGTCGCCAGCCTGTCCAAGCCCTCGGTCTCGCTGGTCCTGGGCGGCGGTCACTCCATCGGCGTGCCGATCGCGGTCAGCACCACGTACTCCTTCATCGCCGCCACCGCCACGATGACGATCCACCCGATCCGGCTGACCGGTCTTGTGATCGGGGTGCCGCAGACCTACGAGTACCTGGACAAGATGCAGGACCGGGTCGTCCGCTTCGTGGTGAGCAACTCCCGGATCAGCGAGGAGCGGTTCCGGGAGCTGATGTTCCGCACGGGGGAGCTGGCCCGGGACGTGGGCACGGTCGTGGTCGGGCCCGACGCGGTGCGGGAGGGGCTGATCGATGAGGTGGGCGGCCTCTCCGACGCCGTGGCCAAGCTGAACCAGCTGATTGCGGAGCGGAAGCGGACGAGGCCGGGGGTGATCCAGTGACCGAATGCGGTCCGGTCGTCCTCTGGTCGGTCGTCCCGGTCGAGGTGATCCTGGCCGGCGCGGAGGCCGGCGTTCCGCCGCTCCGGGAGGTGCGGGTGGACGGCCGGCTGGTTCTGGTCGCGGCCGGGGCGGACGGGCGGGGTACCGTGGTGCGGTTGATCTCGGGGCAGGCCCAGGACTACCTGGATGCACGCTTCCAGCCTGGCGCGACGGTGATGCTGGAGCGGGGCTAGACGGCGGAACCGGGTAGACCGGCCTGCTCTTTCGCGCGGGTGCCCCTTGTATTTAGAATGATTCTCGTTTACCATGAGAAATGGATTGGTCGGGAGAAGGAATCCAGCGCTTCTCGCCCGAAGTGTGCAGGGGAAGGGCTGGAGAAAGAGGTGAGCAGAATGGCCCTGATGTTGAAGGACGTTTATACCAGACTGCTGGAGCGCGGCCACAAACTGACGCCCCAGCGCTGGGCGATTATCGCCATCTTCTTGATGAACAGAGGGCGCCACCTCTCCGCCGACGATGTCTTCGCCATGCTGCGGGAGACGCACCCGAGCAACGGGATCGCCACCGTGTACCGCACCCTGGAGCTGCTGGAGGAGATCGAGGTCCTCAAGAAGGTGGACTTCGGCGACGGCCGGGCCAGGTACGAGATCCGCGACGACGACAGCCCGCACCATCACCACCTCGTCTGCCAGAAGTGCGGCAAGATCACCGAGTTCGAGGACGACCTGCTGATCGCCCTGGAGGAGGCCATTCACCGGAAGACGGGGTTCCAGATCACCGAACACGTGGCGAAGTTCTACGGCGTCTGCGCGGAGTGCCAGCAGGCGGCAGAGAGTGCCAGCGGATAAGATAATGTACATGAGGGCCGGTCGCAGCGCTGCGCACCGGCCCTTTCGCGTGTGGTATAATGAAACCATGTTATCCAACCTTTGGCGATTCGGAGGGGTCGAGTGTGGCGCAGCGACGGTCTGCCGGGAAGGCAGGAAAGGAGGGTCCTGGCGGGACGGGACTTCACCAGGAGGTGCGCGGCCTCCTGATCGCCGCCGTTGGGGCGTGGTTCCTGCTGTCGCTGGCCGGCAAGGGCGGGGGCGCTCTGGGTGACCTGCTGAGCCTCGGCCTCAGGGCCCTGGCCGGGGAGGTTGGCGCCTGGGTGCTGTCAGCCCTGCTGGTCTGGCTCGGGCTGTACCTGATCTACCTGCGCTACCACCGGCGCCCGTTTCAGTGGGGGCGGCAGGGCTGGGGCCTCTTGCTGCTCCTGCTCGCCTTCGAGCTGATCGTGCAGCTGGTGACGCAGGGGCACGTTCCCGGAGGGGGTGACCTGGAGAACGCGCGGAGGGGTCTGGGAGGCGGGCTGATCGGCCTTGGCCTGGCCGTCCCGCTCACGCGCGCGTTCGGCGAGGCGGGGCGGTGGGTCTTTGTCGCGACCGCCGCGCTGATTGGCCTGGTGCTGAACACCGGGCTGTCGCTGGGAGCCGTGCTCGAGTGGCTGAAGGCCCGGTTCATCGCCGGCGCCCGGGGCGCCAGGGAGATGGCCGACGACCTGGTGGAGCTCGTGAAGCCGCAGCCGGGCGAGGCGGAGGCGCTGGCCGACGAGCACCCCCGCCGCCGGCGCCAGGCGGCGACGGAGGAACTGAATACCATCGGCGACCTCCGGCGGCAGCCGGGGCCGGACGCGGGGGAAGAGGGTCCGATCCCGATCATCCGGCAGCCCGGCGGGGCGACCGGCGCCGAGACAGCCGGTGTGCTCGCGGAGGACCTCGCCGACGGCGCCGTCGGCGGCCCCCCGGGCGGGGCACCGGGGGTCTCCGCTGCGGGGCTGGCCTCCGCAGGTCACGGTCCCGGGCAGTTCGCCGCGTCGGGCCACGAGTCCCCCTCCGGCAGCTGGAGCGGCGGTGACGGAGTTGTCCCTAGCGCCGGCGAAACGGTCGCCGACGCAGGTGGAGCTGACCCTGGCGCCAACGGAACGTGGCCTGGCGCCAACGGAACGTGGCCTGGCGCCGACGGGGCGTTGCCTGGCGCTCCGGGGGCGGACGGCGGCGCTGCGAGCGCGGGCTCGCCCGGGAACCGCCCCCCGGCCGGGCAGACGGCCGCAGGTACGGCAGCTGCGGCCGGCGGGGCTGCCTCGTCAGGCGTGGCGGCGGGCGCAGGGCAGCTGGCCATCGATCCCGAGAAGCTGGGCAGGCCCTATCAGCTACCGCCCATTTCCCTGCTCTCCAAGCCGCAGCACAAGGGTCAGCAGAGCCATGAGGACCACCTGGCGCAGGCACAGCTGTTGGAGCGCACCCTGGCCAGCTTCGGCGTGGAGGCGCGCGTGGTGGAGATCAGCCCGGGCCCTTCGGTAACCCGGTACGAGCTGCAGCCCGGCCCGGGCGTGCGGGTGAACAAGTTCACCTCGCTGTCCGACGACATCGCCCTGGCCCTGGCCGCGGAGGAGGTGCGCATCGAAGCGCCCATCCCGGGCAAGTCCGCGGTGGGCATCGAGGTGCCCAACAAGGTGCGGCTCCCGGTTCACCTGCGCGAGGTGATGGAGACGCCGGCCTGGCTCAACGCGGCGTCCAGGCTGTCCGTGGCCTTCGGCAAGGATCAGGCGGGCAACCCGGTGGTCGGGGACCTGGCGAAGATGCCCCACCTGTTGATCGCGGGTTCGACCGGATCCGGCAAGTCGGTCTGCATGAACACCATCATCTGTTCGCTGCTGTTCAAGGCCCGGCCGGACGAGGTCAAGATGATGATGATCGACCCCAAGATGGTCGAGCTGTCGATCTACAACGGCATTCCCCACCTCATGGCGCCGGTGATCACGGACGCAAAGCAGGCCGCGGGCTACCTGAAGGGCGCCGTGAAGGAGATGGAGAGCCGGTACGAGCTCTTTGCCGCCCTGGGCGTGCGGAACATCACCCAGTACAACCAGCTGGTGCGGGACGATCCCGGACCGGACCCGGAGCACCCGCGGCAGCCGCTGCCCTATGTGGTGATCTTCGTGGACGAGCTCGCGGACCTCATGATGGTGGCGCCGGTGGACGTGGAGGACGCCATCTGCCGCCTGGCCCAGATGGCCCGGGCATGCGGCATGCACCTGGTCATAGCCACCCAGTCGCCCCGGGTCGACGTGATCACCGGGCTGATCAAAGCCAACATCCCGTCGCGCATCGCCTTCGCCGTCTCGTCCCAGGTGGACTCCCGCGTGATCCTGGATTACGCCGGCGCCGAGCGGCTTCTGGGCAAGGGCGACATGCTCTACCACCCCGCCGGGCACTCGAAGGCCATGCGGGTGCAGGGGGCCTTCATCCACGAGCGGGAGATCGACCAGATCGTCAAGTTCGTCAAGGCGCAGGGGCAGCCCACGTACACCGCGAAGGAAGTGGAGGTGGAGGCCGCGTCCCGCCGCGGCCACGGCTCGGGCGAGCGGGAGTCGACCTCGGCCCTGGACGAGGCGTTCCCGGAGGCCTGCCGCGTCGTCGTCGAGCACGGCCAGGCATCGGTCTCGCTGCTGCAGCGCCGGCTGCGCTGCAACTACACCAAGGCGGCGCGCCTGATCGACATGATGGAGGAGCGGGGCTTCATCGGCCCCCACCAGGGCTCCAAGCCCCGGGAGGTGTACCTGACCATGCCCCAGTGGCAGGAGCTGTTCGGCAACGCCGCGGCGCGCGAGGAGGTGGCCTCGGCAGGCGAGGAGTAGCCGGTTCTGTCCCGGCTGGCGCACGCCCGCCGTGGACGGATGGGGTAGGCCGGATCGGCCCGGCCGGACAGGCAGCGTTGACTCCTCTCTATCCGGCTCTCGTGACTTCGGAGACCGCCTTGCGGTACGCGGCGGCCTCCTTCTCGAGTAGCTCGTAGAGGTGCGGGGCCGCACACGGCTGGGAGGTTACGGGCACACCGGCTTCCTGCAGCAGTTGGGCCAGTCGGGGGAAGGTGAGGTCCTGCGCCCTTACCTCGATCAGGCGGATGCCCAGTTCGGCGCTCCGCTGCCGTTTCAGATGATCCCTTTCCTGCTGGGCCCGGAACTGCGCCTCATCCGGGTACAGGGCCGTGGGCCCGTCGTGTTGCGGGCCCTGGAACTCGATGGCCACGCGGCTCCTGGGCAGGAGGATGTCGTACTGCAGGCGGGCGCCGGTCCTGGGGTTGACCAGGCCCCACGGTTGGGCGTTGCAGATGATGATGTCCTCCCTGACGATCAGGGAGACCATGTATGTCGCGTACAGCTGGCCGATGGAGTCGCCGATGCGCTTCTCGGCCAGCTTCTTCGCCCTCTGGAACAGGTTCAGGTCCGCCTGTCGGCGCTCATGGTGCGGGTTGGCGGGATGCATGAGAAACCGCTTCCTGCGGGCCACACGGACGGCCTCGCCCCGCAGCCAGTTCTTCTGACACAGCAGTGCGACGTACTTTGCGATCGTGTTCCTCGAGTAGCGCGTTCGGCGCATGAGCTCGGCATACGAGAAGCCGTCCTTCAACTGGGTGATCGCACCCCAGACCAGTTTGGCAGCGGCCGGCAGCCCGCGGTCACAGATCAGGTCCACCGGCAGCCGAAATGCCGGCCGCCCGTCCTTCCAGATCGCGTGGCAGGTAAGGGAGTATCGGCCGCGCCGATATTCCAGCCAACCGGTCCGGCTTAACTCCCGTAGGTACTTCAGAATGGAGTTCTGGGCGAGACCGGTCCTGGCGCGCAGCTGCTTGAACGATACCGGCTCCTTCCTGACCGTGCGCAGGTAGCACCAGAACATCTTCGCCCCTTCGGACAGATGCCGGGTGCGAATCAGCGCATCCGGCACGCTGATGCCGGGGGAAAACACGCTCGCTCACCTCAGAACATCCATTCGCCGACCGAACAGCGATATCCTCCTGGTCAGGAAGAAAATAGAAGATTTGCTCCTGCCATTACGTGACCTGAGGGGGCTGTCCGAGGGGGGGCCGCGGTCCCCGTCAGGGCCGCCTCAGGATCACCTCGTCGCACACGAACTCGTCCACGCTGAGCGGCCTGCACGGGCGGGGGACGTCGATGGTGATCAGCGGCACGTCGTCCGTCGTCCACCGCGCGGCCACTTCAGCCTCCCGCGATGGGGAGCAATGGGCGAAGAACACGACCGCAGTGACGGCAGTCAAGCTGAGGAGGAGCCACTTGCCTCGGGTCCGTTTCCGCACGACTCTGCCTCCTTTCTGCTGACGGCGATCAGGGGAAGCCGCGCAAGGGTGACGCTTCCGCCTCTTTGACGGCTCCGCATACGATCCCGGTGCGACTCCTCTGTGCCGGGTCCGTCGGCTGTTCCGGGCGGGGCATGTCCGGGCCTGCGACGGGATGGCCGCAGAACCGAGCCTGCGGAGGAGGTGGTGCCGGCATCCGGGCACAGGGGTTCGCCCGCCCTGAGGATGAGTACGGGACTGGACCTGCTGCTCAGGATTTGCGACTGGCCGAGAGTCCGGCGGGACAAGCATTCCGCCGTCCACCCCGCGGCCGGGGCGGCGCCTCGGCGGTGTCAAGTTGTGCGCATTTCAGGCGCAGATGATCCGACACCGGTCTCCGGGACTGCGCATGTCCGGTTTGCGTTCACTGTCTGCGACTCGCCGGAGGCTCCGGCGCACCGGAGCTACAGGGTGCGGGCCGCGCTGCGCAAGCCCGGGCGGAGGTCTCCATCCGTGGGCAGTTCAGGGCTGAACTGTCTTCGTCCGTGGCTGCCAACCGGTGTCCGGGAACGGACAGCCTGCACCAGCCGCGTTGACGGAGCCCGCCACAGCGACTAAACTGGATGGCGATTTGCGCCAAGGTTCAGATGAGGGGTTGAAGCCGCGTGGCATTTCGCGACCTTCACGAGTTCATCGCCGCCTGTGAACAGCGGGGATGGCTGAAGCGCATCAAGGCGCCGGTGAGCCCGTACCTGGAAATCGCCGAGATCACCGACCGGGTCTCGAAGATGCCGGGCGGGGGGCCGGCGTTGTTGTTCGAGAACGTGGAGGGCTCCCGCTTTCCGGTGCTGACCAACACCCTGGGTTCCATGGAGCGCATCTGCCTGGCCCTGGGCGTGAACCACCTGGACGAGATCGGCCAGCGCATCCGGGACCTGCTCAAACTGCCGACCTCCGGAGGAGGCCTGCTGGACAAGCTGGGGCAGGGCATGAAGTTGCTGGACGTGGCCCGGTCCACGGCCCCCCGGCTCGTCAACCGGGCGCCGTGCCAGGAGGTGGTCCTCACCGGCGACGACGTCGATCTGTACAAGCTTCCGATCCTGACCACGTGGCCGAAGGACGGCGGCCCGTTCATCACCCTGACCAACGTCATCACCCGCGACCCGGTGACCGGCGGCCGCAACATCGGCATGTACCGGATGCAGGTCTACGACCGGCGCACGACCGGGATGCACTGGCACAAGCACAAAGATGGGCAGCGCCACTTCGACGCCTATCAGGGCACCCGCATGCCGGTGGCGGTCGCCCTGGGTGGCGACCCGGCGACCATCTACAGCGGCAGTGCACCGCTGCCCCCGGTGATTCCCGAGCTGATGTTCGCGGGCTTCCTGCGGGGCGAGCCCGTGGAGTTGGTGAAGTGCAAGACCATCGACCTCGAGGTCCCGGCGCACGCCGACTTCATCCTGGAGGGCTACGTGGACACCGCCGAGCCCCTCCGGCCGGAGGGCCCCTTCGGCGACCACACCGGTTTCTACAGCCCCGTGGACCCGTACCCCGTCTTCCACGTCACCGCCATCACCCATCGCCGGGATGCGATCTACCCGGCGACGGTGGTGGGCAAGCCGCCCCAGGAGGACGCGTACCTGGGCAAGGCGACGGAACGCATTTTCCTGCCCCTCTTGCAGCTCTTCATGCCCGAGATCATCGACTACAACATGCCGGTGGAGGGCGGGTTCCACAACTGCGTTCTGGTCAAGATCAAGAAGCGGTATCCGGGCCACGCCCGCAAAGTGGTGCACGGTCTCTGGGGCCTGGGGCTCATGATGCTGTCCAAGTGCATCATCGTCGTGGATGAGCACATCGACCTCAACAACTACAGCGAGGTCTTCTGGTACGTGTCGGGGAACATCGATCCCAAGCGGGACATCTTCTTTGCAGAGGGCCCCGTGGACGACCTCGACCACGCCGCGCCCGTGTGGCGCTACGGGTCGAAGATGGGCATTGATGCCACGCGCAAGTGGCCGGAGGAGGGCCACCCCCGCCCGTGGCCGGAGGAGATCGAGATGTCGCCCGAGGTGAAGGAGCGGGTCACCGCCCGCTGGAAGGAATATGGCTTCTAACGGGATGGCAGCCGATTGCTTGATCCGAGGGAGCCAGGCTGCCTGTTCGGGGAAGGGGCGGCTGATGCCGTGATCACCGTTCTGAAGCGGGTCAAGACGTTCGCCGAGTTGGTCAAGTTCGAGCACACCGTCCTGAACTTGCCCTTCGCGTACCTGGGGGCGTTCCTGGCGGCTGAAGGGTGGCCCACATGGCGGGAGCTGTTCTGGATCACGGTGGCCATGGTTGGGGCCCGGACCGCCGCCATGGGGATGAACCGCCTTTTCGACGAAGAGATCGACCGCAGGACGCCCCGCACCGCCACGCGCCATCTGCCGGCCGGGAAGATCCGCAGAGGCGAGGTGTGGGCCTACGTCGGCGTAGCGCTGGTGCTGCTGCTCCTGGCCGCGGTCAACCTGCACCCCCTGGCGGTCAACCTCTTCCCGTTGGCCGTACTCACGTTCACCATCTACCCGTTCACCAAACGGTTCACCTGGCTGTGTCATGTATGGCTGGGCCTCAGCGTGTCGTGGGGCGCCTTTGGCGCTTTCGTGGCCGTGCGCGGCTCCGTCGGGACCGAGATCCTGATTCTTGTCGGGCTCATCACGCTGTGGAACGCCGGGTTTGACATCATCTACGGCACCCAGGACCTCGAGGCGGACCGCATCAACGGGGTGCACTCCATCCCGGCCCGATTCGGCCTCGCTGCGGCGCTGCGGATCGCAAGGGCACTGCACCTGGGCGTGGTGCTGCTCGCGGGCGCGCTGGGCATCGCGGCCGGGCTGCTCCCGGCCTCACCCTGGCCGGTGACGGCGTGGCCGACCGCCTCGTGGCTGTATCTGGCGGCCTGGGTCCTGGTCGCCGGGTTGCTGCACTACGAGCACAGCATCATCTCGCCGGCGGACATGAGCCGGGTGGACACCGCCTTCTTCAACGTCAACGGATACCTCAGCGTGGCTTTCTCGGTGCTGACCATCGCTGCGCTGGTTCTCCGGTGATGTTCGGGTCCTGACCGGCCGTGGACCCCGGCCCCGCAGGGGCTGCACGCGGATCGTGCCCCGGGCCTGGCCGGGGGCCGGCGAGTGGGGCGTGACCCTACCCGGGCCAGGGAATCGGCGTGGAGCGCGTCGCGGGAGCGGCCCCTAGGCCGGCGGCGTGGAGCGATTGCCGGACCGTACCTGGGGCGGGAGAGTGGAGTGCGCCCCGGTGCAGACGCTACCCGGAGGCCGCAGCAAGTCCCCGTCGCGACCGACGGGGACTTGCGCTGTCATTGCGCGGGCTGCTCGAACCAGCGGACGCCGGTCCGTCGCAGGGCAGCCACCAGTCCCAGGGCGATTCCCCCGTCCACGGAATGGTGGATGGCCGTGCCCACCAGGGTGATCAGGGCCATGCTCAGGTTTCCGCCCAGGAGCCAGACCACCGCCGCCTCGACGACGGCGTGGACGGGCAGGGCGATGAGCATCACCAGCCAGAGGGGCATGCCCCGGTTCCAGGCGATGTTGCCCACCCAGGCGAACAGGGCGTGCGACAGGGCTCGTGCGCCGATGGGCGGGCCGACGAACATGGTGAATCCCAGCGCTGAGCCGATGCCCACTCCGATGGCGGCAAAGGGCCCCATGAGCATCGCCAGCATGCTGGGCACATGTGACATCAAGGTGGCGGTGAAGAACGGCGGAATGGTGATCCGCAGGAAGGTGAACACGATGGGGATCATGAGGGCCAGGGCAGTGAGAATGCCTGTGGCAGCGAGATCCCCGATACCGATGCGGCGCCGCACGGGACCCACCCTTTCTGTACCGTGTCGACCGGGTTCTTATGGACATAGTATTTAGCACTATTAGGCGGTTGTGTCAAAGGGCCGGAGCGACGCTGGGACCCCCTTCCTGCCGGTCGCATAGTATCTAAGCGACACCGGAAAGGAGGGGCTCAGGCTTGTCCTACGTGGTCCGGCCCGGCGACACGCTCTGGGCCATCGCCCGCCGGCTGGGCGTCAGCCTGCCGCAGCTCATCGCTGCGAACCCCGGGCTGCAGAACCCGAACCTGATCTATGCCGGGCAGCGGCTGACGGTCCCGATGGCCGGCCAGTACGTCGTCCAGCAGGGCGATACCTTTTACCGCATCGCCCAGCGCTACCGCATCAGCGTCGAGGCGCTGGCGGCCGCGAACCCCCAGGTCGAGGATCCGAATGTCATCCGGCCGGGGATGGTTCTGTACATCCCCGCACGGCCTCCGCTTCAGTACATCGTCCAGCCGGGCGACACCCTCTGGCAGATCGCCCAGGCTTACGGCACCACGGTGGCGGCGTTGCTGCAGGCGAACCCCGGGGTCAACCCGTACCAGCTGCGCATCGGGCAGCCGCTCACCATTCCGGCGGCGTCCGACGGCGAGACCATCGTCGTGCCCAGGGAGGACTATGGGTACGATGAGATGATGGCCGACCTGGCGCGGTTGCAGCAGCGCTATCCCTTCATAGAAGTCCGTTCGATCGGCCGCAGCGTGCTGGGCCGGGACATCCCCGTCGTGCGACTCGGCACAGGGCCCAAGGAAGTCCACTACAACGCGGCGATCCACGGGGAGGAGTGGATCACCGCTGTGCTGATGATGAAGTTCATCGAGGTATACGCCAGGGCCCGGGAGCGGGGCGAGCGCATCGGGAACTTTGACGTGCCCGCACTGTGGGAGCAGACCTCGCTCTTTGTGGTCCCCATGGTGAACCCGGACGGCGTGGAGATCTCCCAGGAGGGGGTCAGCCGGGACAATCCCTACTATGACCTGCTTCTGCAGGCCAACGGCGGGTCCACCAACTTCCGCACCTGGGCGGCCAACGCCCGGGGGGTTGACCTCAACAACCAGTTCCCGGCCGACTGGGAGAGGGAGGCGGCCCGGGGACCGCGGAGCCCGGCGCCTCGAAACTACTCGGGCACGGGCCCGTTGACCGAGCCCGAGGCCATCGCCCTGGCCGAGTTCACGCGCGCCCACGATTTCCGGCTGGTGATCGCCTGGCACAGCCAGGGCGAGGAGATCTACTGGGGCTACGAGGGGCTGGAGCCACCGGAGTCGGAGCAGATCACCAACCTGTTCGTGGACATCTCGGGCTACCGGCCCGTCCGCTACCTGCAGAGCTGGGCCGGGTACAAGGACTGGTTCATCCAGGACTGGCGGCGCCCAGGCTTCACCATTGAGGTGGGGCGCGGGGTGAACCCGCTGCCGATGAGCCAGTTCTGGCCGATCTGGAGCCGTACGATCGGCGTGATGTTGGCAGGGCTGGCGGTATGATCGCCGGCCCTGCGGCGTTGTGGGTGCCTGGAGCGACGCCGGTGCGTGGGTCCACCTGTCCTCACTCGTGGTGGTCCGGGGTGGGGCGGAGGTTCTGCCCACGGGCTGAGACTCGGCGGGAGGTGCATGGGCGAGGGGCTGCGTGGTGCAGCCGGCGTGGTGCCTAGCTTTGCGGCGCTCTCAAACCGTGGGCGGTTCAGGATTGCAAAGTTTGGACTGCACGGGAGGGGCAGCGATGCCGGGGCCCGCGCGGGGGGCGCGGGGTGGGGCGGAGGTTCTGCCCACGGGCTGAGACTGGCGGGAGGCGCGTGGGCGAGGGGCTGCGTGGCGCAGCCGGCGTGGTGCCTAGCTTTGCGGCGCTCTCAAACCGTGGGCGGTTGGTCCAGCGCCTCAGGTTTCGTATCGCACGGACCACCGGCTCTCCCAGACTGCGGGAAGTTGTGGAGTCCAGGACCGGGTCAGCGTAGGCGCCAACAAGATCCGCCCTCCCCCGGTTGCGGGCCGGGGGAGGGCGGCGCACAGATTCGGGTTGCCAGGATCACACAACAGGTGGGAGAAGGCTGATTATCGCGGTCGGGTGAGCGAGTCCATGTACCAGTACACGGCCTCGGCGATGCGGGCGATGGCTTCCTCGGCCTGCGCCTCCGTCATCCCCTTGGTGAACACCGAGATGGCGAAAGAGCGGTCCGGGGCATAGACCAGTCCGACGTCGTGGAACTCGTCGTCCCGGCTGCCGATCTTGGTGGCCACCACCGCCGATTCCGGAAGATATCGCGGGATGCGCCTGCGGAAGACCGCCTCTTCCATCCACCGGAGCAGCATGCGGGTCGACGCCGGCGAGAGGCCGGACCGGCCGGAGTCCAGGGCGATCAGCACCTGATTCATGCCGTAGGGGGTGACCGGGGTCTCCAGCGGGTCGTACGCCGGGGCCACGCCCAGGGACAGCATGTAATTGCGGATGGTCCCGCTGCCGATGAACCGCTCAGCATGTTGCGGGCGATGTTGTCCGAGACCGTGATCGTGAGCTCCGGCAGCCGTCGGACGGAGACCTCGTCTCCGGGCTGGATCGTGGCCTGCAGGATGCCGGTCCCCGCCTGGTAGTCCTCGGGCTGGTAGGCGATGGTCTGGTCCAGGCTGATCCGCCGCCGGTCAGCCAGCCAGAGGACGGCCATGGCGATGGGCACCTTGATGGTGCTCGCAGCGTAAAACTCCGCCATCGGGTGGAGGCCGGCCGAGCGGCCCGTCGCCAGGTCGGTCACGTAGACGCCGATGGTGCCGGGCAGGCCGCTGACGACCCTCTCCAGGACGGCCGTCAGGTCCTATGGCCGGAACGGTCTGAGTCTCGGCATGCGCTCCATCCCTCCGTCCGCCAGGTCGCGTCACAGCAGTATACGCCGGCGGGGCGGGACGATGGCGGCTACTGGATGGTGAAGTCAGACTCGTCGGTGATCAGGTGCACCCAGGTGAGCCCGGGCGCCAGGAGGGGCAGCTGGCCGCCTTCCGGCGGGTAGAGGACGAATCCGCCGGGCTCCAGCCGCCACGTGCCCTCGTACCGGTGGCCCGCCACCAGCACGGTCGCCGGGCCCCCGTCCCACAGGTAGAGGGTCCAGCCGAGGTCGACCCCACGGTTGACGCCGCCCACCTCCAGGAAGAGCAGGTTGACCGCCGTGATGGGCCGGCCTTCCTCGTCGGTGTGCACGACGCCGTCGGTGTAGCGCACGTAGCGCCCGTCCTCCCAGACCCAGCGGGCCTCGTTGAGCCGGTGCCAGAAGACGTCCACGGCCGTGTGATCACCGACGGTGGGTACCGCGGCGGACCGCGCCGTGGTCGGGACGGAGGTCATGTCGATGCCGCGGTCGACGATCGCCTGCCCCAGCAGATCGGTGCTGGTGTAGAGGTTGTGCGGCGGCTCACGGTCCCCGGTGCGGTAGAAGTAGCCCCCGGCGGTGTAGATCTCGTCGAGGTTGCGCGGCCCCCACGCCGCCCGGAGCATGGCCAGGGCCTCGGCGCTGCCGCCGGAGTGGGCGAAGGGGGTGTTGTAGGCGTCAGCCATGTCGACGAACCCCTGGCGGGCGCTGCGCACCGGCCCGATTTTGTCGGCGGGCTTGGTCCAGAAGAGCGTGAAGAAGCGGGTGATCTCGGCCTCGGTCAACGTCTCCACCACGAGGTCCGCCTGGTTCACCCCGGCCTGCGGGCGGGCGCCGGGCGAGTTCTCCACCACGACGGAGACCGGCCCGCCCCAGAGCGTGGCAGCGGAGGGCGCCAGCAGGTAGACCGGATCCGTCGTCAGCGTCGGTTCCACCGGCTCCGGCTCGGGTTCGGGCACGTGCACGGACTCGGAGACCGGGGGCTTTTCCGTGCTTTGACCGGGTGTCTCCGGTGTCGTCGGCTCCGTGGGAGTCGCGGTTCGGGTCCCGCATCCGGCCAGCAGCAGCACGATCAGGACGATGGGCAGGTAGCGTCTCATCAAATCACCCCGAGGGGTGATTCAAGGCAGAATGCTCATTCCCCTGCGGGTAGTCGCTGGCATTGACAGTTCAGACTTAGAGTCTCGGGTCGTAGGTGCCGATGAGGACCTGCGGCGCGGGATGGCCGGTGGAGGTGGCGACGGAGCGGTCCTCCGCGGTGATCAGGATGGTATCGCTGCGGTTGAGCGGCAGGCCGTCGGCCTCGAAGCGGAAGTTCTCACCCCAGACGCGCTCGCAGTACCCTGCCGGGGTGCGCATCTGGGTCTTCTGGTTGACCAGCCAGACGCGGTAGGCATTGAAGGGGCGTCCGCTCTTGCCGTCTCGCCCGAGCGCCGTCGGGCTGGGCAGGCCGCGCAGCGAAAGGGTCAGGTGGCCGCGGCGCAGGTTGAGGGTCGCCGTGCCCGTGGCGCGCGGGGTCATCGGATGGCGCTGCACGAGCTGGACCTGCACGGCCAGGGGATTGACGTACCGGGGTGCCGGTTGCGACTGGGACGTGGCCTCCTCCTGAGCGGAGGCGTCAGCGGGCGCCTGGTCCTGGTCCGTCGTGCCGGTTGCGCCGGTCGAGTGCGTCTGGTCTCCTGAAGCGTGTACGCCCTCCTGCGCCGGGACGTCTGCGACAGCGCCCGCGGCCGACTGGGCAGGAGCGGAGCCGCTGTCCGCGACGATGGGAGCGGTTTCCCACGTGTCGGGGTCGCCAGGGGAACCCCGCAGACCGCTTTCACCTTCCGCCGCGAAGGGCTCTGCCCGGGCCGGAACCGATTCGGTGGCGGGCAGACCGGGTGCGTTTCCGACGGATGTGCCGTCGGGCTGATCGGTGAGAGTGGTGGTGCCGGGGGATGGAACGACGTCAGCGGAGGCAGTCGTGCCGGCGGGCGGATCGGCCACGACGGAGACGTGCGTGCCCGCGGGCTCATCGGCTACGGCGGAGGCGGTCGTACCGGCCGGCTGATCCGAGATGAAGGGGCCGGCCGCGCGGCCGGGCTGACCGGTGCCGGAGGCGGAAGAGCTGCCGGCGGTCGACCCTGACGACCAGGCCGGAGCCACAGGCCCCCGCCCGGTCGCCGCCGATGGCCCCGCCGCAGGCTGCGCCCACGGGGTCGCCATTCCAGCCGTCGGTTGCTGCGCAACTATGGTCGGCGCTCCCGCGGCCGGCTGCTGCGAAACCGTCGTCGCCGTTCCCGTGGCCGGCTGCTGCCCAAGTACGGTCGGCGCTCCCGTGGCCGGTTGCTGCGCAACCGCGGTCGGCGCTCCCGTGGCCGGTTGCCGCGCAACCGCGGTCGCCGCTCCCGCGGTGGGCTGCTGCGAAACCGTCGTCGCCATTCCCGTCACAGGCCGCGGCTCGGCGGCTGCGTCCAGCCAGATGAGCCTTCCCTCCAGAACGGCGATGCCCCCGTCGGCCGTGCCGCCGAAGGGCTCCACGGTCACCCGTACCAGTTCCGCCCGCCCGGGCCGGAGGTGCGACGCGGCGACGACGCGGGTGGCGCTGCCCCTGCCGTCCGGGCCCACGTTGAACGCCCCCAGGCTCACCACGCCGGCGGGGCCCACGAGCCAGCCTTCATAGTAGAAGCCCCCTTGGCCGGAGCGGTCGGTCAGGGTGCGGCCGTTCTCCACGAACAGCGTGACCCGGCTGAAGTTTGCATCGCCGGTCACCAGGCAAAACCCTTCCATAGCCTTGCCGTCCTGATGGCGGTGGGACCGGGCCGGTCGGAGTTCGGTCAACCTGGCGACCGCCAGGCCGGATGCCGGAGTGATTGCCATGGCGATTCCCTCCCGTTCACTCACTTCCAGATGACCTTATGCGGACCGGCTCCCGGTCATGTGATGTGACGTTTTTCAGCCGATGGTTCATATTTTGTCACACGCGGCAGGAATCTGTTGTGTGGAATGCGAATAAGCGCACAGTACACACAAAGGGGACGGTTCTGTCGCGTGCAGCGCGTGGGGAAGGAAGGGGCGGAGGGATGAGCCTGAACTTCGACCTGAGCCCGGAGCAGGAGATGATCCGCAGACTGGCCCGCGAGTTTGCCGAGGGCGAGGTCGCCCCCGGTGCGGCCGAACGGGACAAGACCGGGCGGTTCCCGGTGGAACTGGTGCGCAAGATGGGTGAGCTGGGGCTGATGGGGATCCCCTTCCCCGAGAAGTACGGGGGCACCGGCGGAGACACGGTGTCCTACGTCCTGGCGGTCGAGGAGATCAGCCGGGTGGACGGTTCGCTGGGGATCACCCTGGCCGCGCACTGCTCCATCGGCATGGGGCCCGTGTACTCCTTCGGGACGGAAGAACAGAAACGGCGCTGGCTGCCGGGGGCGGCGCGGGGCGAGTACCTGGCGTCCTTCGGGCTGACGGAGCCCGGTGCGGGGTCCGACGCTGCCGCCACCAAGACCACGGCGGTCCGGGACGGCGACGGGTGGGTGCTGAACGGCTCGAAGGTCTTCATCACCAACGCCAACTACTGCGGCTACATCGTCTGTACCGCGGTCACCCGGCCGGGCCAGGGGCATCGGGGCATCAGCGCCTTCATCGTGCCCAACCCGACCCCGGGCTTCACCATCGGACCGGCCTACGAGAAGATGGGGCTGCGGTCGTCCGATACCCGGCCGCTGTTCTTCGACAACGTGAGGCTTCCGGCCGATGCCTTGCTGGGCCGGGAGGGCGAGGGGTTCCGCCAGTTCATGGCGACGCTGGACGGCGGCCGGATCTCGATCGGCGCCATGGCGGTGGGCATCGCCCAGGGGGCCCTGGATGCGGCCCTGGCGTACGCCAAGCAGCGGGTCCAGTTCGGCCAGTCCATCTCCAAGTTCCAGGCGATCCAGTTCAAGCTGGCCGACATGGCGATGGAGATCGAGCTGGCCCGGAACATGGTGCTGAAAGCGGCCTGGCTGAAGGACCAGGGCCGTCCGTTCACCCGGGAGGCGGCGATGGCAAAGCTCTTCGCCTCGGAGACGGCGGTCCGGGCGGCCAACCAGGCGATCCAGATCCACGGCGGGGCGGGTTACATGGAGGATCTGCCGGTTTCCCGCTTCTGGCGGGATGCGAAGCTCACCGAGATCGGCGAGGGCACCAGCGAGATCCAGCGGCTGGTCATCGCCCGGCAGCTGGGGTGCTGAGCCGTGCCTACACGGCGGAGCGGGCCCGCATTCGAGCCCGGATGGACCGGTGCGCGGAGGAATCCCACGACAAGGAGGAATTGCAATGATCAGGGCAAGCATGGCGGGGACGGTCTGGAAGGTGCTGGTCAAGCCGGGGGACGCGGTGGTCCCCGGCCAGGACGTGGTCATCCTGGAGTCGATGAAGATGGAGATCCCCATCACCGCCGAGGTGGGCGGCACCGTGACGGCGGTGAAGGTGGGCGAAGGTGACTTCGTCAACGAGGGCGACGTGGTGGTGGAACTGGGCTGACGGCGGTGGTCCCTGTCGGAAGGGTCTTCGCAAGGGGCTCCGGCTGGTTGCCCCGCACCCGCGTTCCGGCAGGCCCGGGCAGAGCCGTGGGGAGGGTTGGGCCCCTTGTGATCTGGTTGGTCGTGGGCGGAGTGATCGGGATCGTGCTGATCGCGGTGCCGCAGCCGCTTAACGTGGCCCCGGGTTTCGGCCTCCTGCTCGGCGTGCGGATGCACACCTCCGCCCTGCTGGAGCAACTGCTGGGGCGGGTGGAGGGGAGGCGGCGCGAACCCGTCCGGCCCGATCCCGATACCCTGCCGGAGCGGCTGGCCAGGGCCCGTCTGGCACCGCGGAGGAAGGACCGGATCAGGCGCAAGGCACAGGGGGGGAGATAGCGTGCGCACCGTTCGCATCGGCGCCGGGCAGGGGTTTTACGGGGACTCGCTCCTGCCGGTGCTGGACGTGGCCCGGTACGGCGACGTGAAGTACATCAGCTTCGACACACTGGCCGAGCTAACGCTGGCCATCCTGGAGAAGGGCCGGCGCAAGGATCCGACGGGCGGGTACACCCGGGACGTGGTCCCGATGATGCGCAACCTGCTGCCCATCGCGAAGGAGAAGGGCATCCGGCTGATCACCAACGCCGGCGGCATCAACCCGCGGGGCGCCGCCCGCGCGGTGGCCGAGGTCGCCCGGGAGCTGGGGCTCTCGGTGAGGATTGCGTGCGTCACCGGTGACGACATCTACGACCGGCTGGATGAGCTGGAGGCCCGGGGGGTTACCTTCGCCGACAAGGAGACGGGACAGGCGCTGGGCGACGTGCGGGACCGGGTGCTCTTCGCCTCGGTCTACCTGGGGGCCCGGGTGGTCGCCGACGCCCTGGCCACCGGGGCGGACGTGGTCATCACAGGGCGCACCACCGACACGGCGCAGTTCCTGGGTCCCCTGATCCACGAGTTCGGGTGGGCTCCGGACGACTGGGACCGGCTGGCCCAGGGGATCGTGCTCGGCCACCTGATGGAGTGCTCCGGCCAGGTCACCGGCGGCAACTACCAGGTGGGGTGGGAGGACATCCCGGACCTGCACCGCATCGGGTTTCCCATCGCCGAGGTCAGCGAGGACGGCACGTTCATCCTCACCAAAGCCCCGGGCACCGGCGGCCGGGTGGACCTGAAGAGCGTGAAGGAGCAGTTCCTGTACGAGATCCACGATCCCACCAGCTACGTCACCCCGGACGTGGTCTGCGACCTGACCACCACCCGGCTGGAGCAGGTCGGCGAGAACCGCGTGCGGGTGAGCGGCACGAAAGGCCGTCCCGCGCCGCCCACACTGAAGGCGCTGCTGGGGTACGCCGACGGCTGGATGGGGGAAGGCTACATCTCGTTCAGCTGGCCCAAGGCGTACAGCAAGGCGAAGCGGGCGGCGCAGATCATCCGGGCGCGGCTGGAGATGCAGGGAGTAAAGCCCGAGGAGATCCACGAGGAGTACATCGGCATCAACTCGCTCTGGGGCGCCCTGGCCCCCGAGCCGGTGGATGAGGACCAGATCAACGAGGTCCGGCTGCGCATTGCCATCCGCACCCGGAACAAGAAGGACTGCGAGATCCTGGCCCGGGAGTTTCCGCCGCTGCTCCTCTCCGGACCGCCCACCGCCTCGGCGGTGGCAGGCACGCCCCAGCCCCGGGAGCTGATGGGGCTCTGGTCGACGCTCATCCCCCGGGAGCTGATCGAACCCTACGTGAAGATCGAGGTCGAGGAGGTGTGACCGGTGGCCAGGCGGATCCGGCTGATCGACATCTGCCACGCCCGCTCGGGCGACAAGGGCGACGCCTCGGACATCTCGCTCTTCGCCAACGACGACGCGGCGTGGGAGATCATCCGCAAACACGTGACGAAGGAGCGGGTCGCCGAGTACTTCAGCCCCGTCGCCACCGGGCCGGTGGAGCGGTGGGAGGTGCCCAACGTCCAGGCGTTGAAATTCGTGGTACACGGCGCCCTGGGCGGTGGCGCCCCGCGGTCGCTGCGCAGCGACAACCTGGGCAAGACCTTTGCCGCCGCCCTGCTGCGCATGGAGATCACGGTAGAGGAGTAATTCTTCGTGGCACTTCCGCAGATCGACGTGGCGCGGGCGAAGGCCTTCGTCATGGCGCACGGCTCCGCAGTGGACGTCACGCGCCTGGAGGGGATCCTGGGCCGGGACCAGCCCGACAGGTCGGTGGTCAGGACCCTGGAAGAACGGCAGAACCCGGACGGCGGGTTCCCGGTGGATGCCCCCGGGGCTTCGTCGGTGGTCGCCACCTGCACCCTGATTCAGTGGCTGCGGGACATCCCGCCCCTGGCCGGCGCGCCGATGGCCGGGCGGGCCGTCTCATTCGTGCGCCGGTCCCAGCAGGTGGACGGGTCCTGGATCGACCCGGGGACGACCGGGGCGGCGGCGCAGGCGTACATGACCGCCCGGGCCGTCTACACCCTCCTGGTGGCGGAGCCCGACCACCCGGACCCCATCGCCCGCGGCGCCCGGTGGCTGCGGGGCGCGCTGGAGGACGGGACCGACCAGGCGGACACGGAGACGCTCATCCTGGCGGCGGCGATCTGGAGCCGGCCGCCGGGGGGCGGTCCGGGGGATGCCCTGGCGGACGCGGCGTACGCGTCCCTGCGGGATCGCGCGCTGTCTCCCCGGGAGCTGGCCCTGTGGCTCACCACCTTCGTCGACCTGGGGCTGGCGGCGCGCCACCTGGGCCTGGCGGTCGGTCTCCTGGACCGGCTGGCCGGCCTGCAGCAGCCCGACGGCGGCTGGCCGGCGGAGGACGGCGGCCGGGTGGACGCCACGCTGGGCGCGCTGCGGGCCTTCCGCGGCTTCGGGCTGATCGGGCCGGCCTTCTGAACGCCCGGCGGCGCCATGGGGAGGCGGGGCGGCAGGGGGTGCCGGTGGGACGTCGCCGACACGGGAGGTCTCCCTGCGTGGACGATCGGGGATGGATGGCCTGGCCCGCACCGAGCTGCGGCTCCGCTACCGGGGAGCGCCGCCACGGGACGGGCGGCAGACCAGCGGGGAATCCTGCGGTGATGGGGAGGAGTCGTTCGGATGGAGAAGGTCATCCTGACCCGTGAGGGCCATGTCGCCTGGCTCGCCCTGAACAACCCCGACCGGCACAACGCGCTGTCGCGCCAGGTGGTCCGGGATCTGCAGGAGGCGGCCCACCAGCTCGCGGTCGACCGGTCGGTGCGGGCGGTGGTCGTGCACGGCGGCGTCTCCAAATCCTTCTGCAGCGGCGCGGACCTGAAGGAGCGGCAGGGGATGGACGAGCCCGCGGTGCTGGACACGGTGCATGCGCTGCGGTCGGCGGTGAACAGCGTCGCCCAGCTGCCCATGCCGGTGATCGCCGCCATCCACGGCATGGCCTTCGGCGGCGGGTTCGAGCTGGCCCTGGCCTGCGATATCCGGATCGCCGCAGAGGACGCCCAGATGGGCCTCACCGAGGTCGGGTGGGGCATCATCCCCGGGGCCGGCGGCTGTGCGCGGCTGCCCGCGCTGATTGGTCCGGCGAGGGCCAAGGAGCTGATCTTCACCGCCCGCCGCCTCGCCGCCGGGGAGGCGCTCGCCCTGGGGCTGGTGAACCGGGTAGTCGGGCGGGAGGAGCTGCTGGACGCCGCCCGGGCCCTCGCGGAAGAGATTGCCCGGCAGGCGCCGCTGGCGGTGCGGGCCGCGAAGCGGGCCATTGATGCCGGCCCTGGCCTCGCCGGAGCGCTGGCCGCCGAGTGGGAGGCGTATCGGTCCATCGTGCCGACCCGGGACCGGCTGGAGGGGCTGCGCGCCTTTGCCGAGCGGCGGCCGCCGGAGTTCCGCGGCGAGTAGCCGGCGGCCAGGGGCGCGGCCGGCCGTCCCCTGGGCGTGGCCGGTCATACCCCGAGTGCGGTCAGTCCGCCAGGGGACGGTTCGTTCCCGGCCCGGACCGAAAAGGGTGTGCGCCCCAGGCTGTGCGGGCGCCCCCACCGATCGACGCAACGAGATGGTGCAGTACATGCAGAAGCGGAGGGAGCACCGTGTTGCTGACCGACGTCGCCTTGATGGAGCACCGAATCACTCTGGTGGGCGCGCTGGGCGGCCTCCTGGCCCACGCCGGGCGCAGGCTGGAGCCCTGGTACCTGGCGGGCGTCACCGGCCACGCCTTCCGGCTCACGCTGGACCTGGTGATCTCGCCCTCCGCGCCCCACGAACTCAACTTTCACGAGGTCTTCCCGCTCTGGGAGCGGCTGGGCGTCTGGTTCAAGCGGGTCGCCGCTCGCCCCCGCGACCCCGGCTACGCAGACGTGCGGGCCGAGGTCATCGAGCGGGTGGTGCAGGCCGTGCAGCGGGGGCGGCCGGCGATCGTGTACGACCTGCTCGGTTGCGAGGAGTACGGCCTGGTGGTGGGCGTGGAGGGCGACCGGTGGGCCTGCCTGACGCCCGGGGCCCCGACGGAGCCGCAGTGGATGGAGGTGGCCTCCTGGCCGCCGGCTGACCACGCGGCCTTTACCCGGGCGGAGGTCATCGCGCTGCTGGACCTGACCCCCGACTTCGACCGGCGGGCCGCCGAGGTGGCCTCGCTCCGCTTTGCCGTGGACCACTTCTGGGCCCCGGCGTCCCGGGACATGTGGCTGCAGCACGGCCGCCAGGCCTACCAGTTCTGGCGCACGACCCTGGCGGCCACCGGCATGCCGCTGCACGGGCCGGAGCCGGGGCGTGGCCACAGCTACAACCTGGCGGTGCTGCACGCGGCCCGCAGCGACGCTGCCGCCTACCTGGCCGACCTGGCGGGCCGGTACCCGGAGGCGGATGCGCTGCAGCGGGCGGTCGGCGCCTATCGGCGCGTGGCGGACGCCCTGGCGGAGGCATCGGCGCTGGCGCCGTATCCGGGGGCACCGCTGGCGGAGCGCCGCGCAGAGGTGGCGGCTTGCCTGGATCGGGCGCTGGCGGCGGAGACGGAGGGGATCGAAGCCATCGAGCGGGCCCTGCGGGCGCTGCGGTAGAGTGCCGGGGAGATTGCCCCGTACGGGGCCGCATACCCCGGCATCCAGGAGCTGTGTCAGCATAGGGGCAGGACCGAGCCGGGGCGGACAGCCGATCGTTCGGGAGGGCTTCGTCGGGGTGCCGCACCCGCGTTCCGGGCTGGCTTCGTGGCGGCGCGGCACCCGCGTTCCGGGCTGGCTTCGTCGGGGGTGCCGCGCCCGGATGTCGGGTGGGCTGCGCCGGGGCGCGGTACCCGCATTCCGGGTTGGCTTCGTCCAGGCGCTAGCACCC
>JAAROH010007863.1_pt1 | contig 27116 bp, 36 predicted proteins | sample 7248631 | NCBI WGS metagenome assembly JAAROH01 (sample SAMN09772309, study PRJNA484901) | compost metagenome | isolation source: Vermicomposting unit | place: India
TGCGCCGCCCCCAACTACAAAAGTATAAAATGTATCTGTTTCCTGTCTCATCTACATCCTCCTCACCCCTGTTGGGGAAAAATAAAAGGAGCCAATATGGCTCCAAGAACATCTATAACTGAACTGCAAACCAATTATATTTAACTGTAGAACTATGTGGTTCTCCATCTCTATAATTAATCGGGAGTTTAAAAGAAAATGAATCCCCGTTTATTATCACGCCTGCATCTGTATTATCCCACACTGAATCGCCAGCATGATGATGCCATCGATTTGAGCTTGGCAGTTTGTTACTCCAAACCGTTATGAAGAGACGCATTGATCCATTTGAACCCGGACCGGAATTAAGCAAAACGTTGATTAGGTTGGGCTCAAATCCTATCCCGCTAACACTGATCCTCCAACCTTCACCGTAATCCAAGTTACTCGAAGCGCTTCCCGAACCTGTGGCCGCTGGTTTACCGACAGGTATTTGAAGGATTTTGTTCGCCAACTCACTGAAACTATCGCTTCCTGATGCCGAGACACCCTTGCCGTTGATGGCGGAAGCGATCGCGTTTTTTCCATCAACGACAGATGACTTTAAATTCGCAAATGTATCCCAGTTTCCATTGGCGTCTTTAAAGAAACCCTCTCCTAACCAAACCTTTCCTGCCACATTCAGATCCCCAGAAATAGCCCCACCAGTTTTAGGAAGAGCCTGATTTGCGGTCATTTGTGCCGCATTTGCTTTATCCATGACTTCGGCTAATGCGCCTTCTACATCGGTAGCATTGAACCTGTTACCTGAATCAGAAATTTTTATTTTTGAGGCATCTCCTGACACTTTTTCAACAGCTTGAAGACGACTTTCATACTCTGTAAACTTTGTATTCACTTCTTCTTTTTTTGCATATGTGTCCGGCGTAATGATTTTTCGTTTATCTGTAGACGTAATAACTTGACTGGCATCCGTCGCAAAATACCAAAGGGGAAGTTTAGCGTCCGCCGTTGCCTGGGAAGTTGTCTTTTTTATCACTCCATCAGTATCAAGATAAATATACTGCCCCTGGGTAGCGTTTAGTTCAATAGAGCCTGCTTGAATTTCGAAACGTACACCATTCACGTATCCTATACCAGCCGTCCAACTTGCAGTAAGACCAAAAGAAGAAAAAATAAACCCTGGTTCGCTTCCAGGTGGAGACGCTACAAAACTGCCACCAAGTTCCCGAGCCAAGCTTTCCGCCATAATATGGGCATCTTCAATTCCTTTCTCTATTTTATTGGCTCGTGCAGCTGTGAACCGTGTCCCTTGCTGAATGACTTTAGGTTGTCCGGTAACCGGATCGATTTCTCCTGGATCTACCACATGGTCTACCCAGTTTGTCTTTTCATACGCCATTACATTCCTACCTCCACTTTCAGCTGAAGTTCAAATTCAAAGGCAATAAGTAAACCAGTCTCTGTCTTTGTAATAGAGACTGGCTTATGTACAAGCGTATTTCCTTCACCGTTAATAAGTGATGCGCTTTGAATTTGCCCTTGAGTAGTATTATCAAGATAAACGTACTTCGTTATTTTCAGACCATGTACAGCGGTTTTAAAAATAGGAAAGGCTCGTAATTGACCATCTACATTGATAAGTGCACTGGCAACGTGATGACTCAAATCATCGCGCAACAATTCCAACAGTAACGGTTGTACGATTGGTTCATTTGCCACTCTCTACACCCCTTCCTCAGAATAGAATTCATTACATACAGGATACTCTACCGAATAATGGCGTTCTGTCGCTCCTAAAAGCAGAGTTTCTTGATAAATACGGCCTTCTAAGTCATCCTCCGGGTAAAATTCCCCGCAGATAGGATATTCGATATCATACTGACGCGCAGAGACAGAAATTACAATGGTATTTGTTTCAACTCTCCCTGAAATTGAATAGCTGAGGTGTTTTGGCCGCATCTCATATACCATCTGCGACATGCCGTCAAAATCTGCAATTTGGTCCAAGTCTGCAATAATCTCAAATCGTTTTTCACGTCCGTACTCTACAATTTGTGCTTGTTTATTTTTTGTATAATCACGAATCATTCGCTGCATTGCAAGAGGTGTGATTACGTCAGGAACATTCAATCGTGCAACAATCTTGGAACGCCGTGATTCGAGAGGTGCGCTTTCCAGAGCAACCGGCAATCCTACTTCCTTCTCCCATTGATTCAGCCCCCATGTAGCTGTTTTAGGATTACCCTGGCGAATGACATTCAGCGCAAAAGCAATCAACCACTCCGATTCCCCTTCTACTGCACCAAAAATTCCATTTGCTTCTTTATTTTTTCGATAATAAGGCGGAACGATATGGATTAATCGCTGACTCATATCATCACCTCAAGTGTTACGGTGCCAACTACAGGAATTTCAAAGGAGTCAATCGTTTGATTGGTCATTTCTCCATTGATAGTCAGTTCATCATAATCTTCCACACCACTAACGCTATGGAGAAGAGCCCCTGTTTTCGTGCGAATGATAGTCCTTGATGCCATCTCTACATCGTCATATTCCAGCAGTTCGGTAAAGTACGATTGTAGTGCTTTTTTATACGCCGCTGTCACTTCTTCCATGCTGTAGTTCTTTAGTAGACGTACCTTCGAATAGAAATTGAATACTTTTGGTAATGCCGCCATAACAAATATACCGTCATCACCAGGGCCAAGAGGCCGCTGAGAAAGAATATGACGGCGTGCATTTTCTACAATCGTACTATCTGGAGACGTTCCGTTTTGTCCAAGTAAAACCACACGGACCGTATTCGGACCATCTACATTTTCAAATACTCGCGCGGCAGCAACACCTGGAACTTCGAGAGCCCATTCAATGTAATGAGCGGCATTTCCAGACGTAGCTCGACGACGCACCTTCTGCCAGTATCGATTTCTCAACTCCTCATCCGATTCATCGTCTGTACCCCCTTCCAAATTCCCGAGCAATTCGACACTTTGTAAACCGTTAATTGTATTTACCGGAAGAAGTGTTGTACCGGCTGTGATTTTCCATGCTGCTCCTGCTTGTTCAGCCTCCAACAAGCCAAAGCCTACACCGTTACTGTCTAACACGACTGTTTCCGGAACAACAAAAAACAGAGGGGATATTCCCTCTGTCATGAATCGGGTTCCAGCTCTAATTTCTGAGTTTGGTATGCCAACAAATTTTAATTGTGGAAGGGTAAGTTGCGCCTTTGTAGCAAGTTTTCTCTCTATTCCTGCTACACTAACCGCTAAATCTAAGTTTTCCCCTTCTGCATATTCCACCCACAATGCATAATAAAGAGCCTGGATAAATTGGTAAGCATAATAAAACTCTAACGATACAGGTTTTAAAAAGTCATAGGGGATCGTTCCCTCATCCACATTCATTGGACCAGTAATAGCCAGGTAATTTGTGATTAGTCGATTGAATATTTCTTCTTCTGTCGGGATCGCAATCATTCCACATACACCTCCTGAGGAATGACGCCTTCATCGGTTATCATGACATAGTTAATCTTCAAACCTGCTCCTACCCATTCAAATTCGAAGTTTTCACAGCGGTCAACGCCATACAAATATTCAATCGCCTCTTTTACCAAACGCTCAGCCTCTGCTTGCTTCCATTCCCGGGTACCATCCGAGCGAATAAGTTGTTTTAATTCATGGCCATAATCAGAGGTATAAATCGGAAAGACATAGCGCTCGGTACTAAGAGCTTTCTGTCCGTTTTGTTCCAACGCTTCTGCTCCATCAATAATAACCGGCTTTCCATTTGATTGGAGAATAAACTTCCCGGTATTTATATCAAATGCATAGGTGCGTAAGGAGCGTATCTCTTCCTCCTGTGGAGTTTCTTGGGCCGGCTCTGGGAATTCAGGAAAAACACTCATGTATATCTCACCGCCCGATCTAAAATGAAATATAAAGAACCACAAGAAGCCACGATAATCCGATCGCCTTTCTTAAGTTCGTCTAAAAATTCAATTTCTCCCTCAATTAACTCAAATTCACTATTGCTTAGTTCTATATACTTGTAATTATGGCTGCTCTGTGGTGGTAATTTAGGGTACAGGTCATCAACGCTTTCGCTATACATTTTCGTTTTCCCCTGGTTTCGAATGCTAACTTTTCGCTTATGGCTGCACAAGTCTTCCGCAACAACGATAAACTCCTTGGTAATCGGAACTGACAATCCATCGATTTGTATAGATAAATCCGGAGGAGGCGCAAGAACAGTGCCTAATTCAAAGCGCAGCTCACCCAGATCCTGAGATGTATGATTTCCCCCTGCTTTTGGCTGGCTCTTATATGATGACTGTTGTAAAACGCCAGCTAATTGCTGAAATCCGTTCATGCTCCCGCCTTCTCCATCTGAAGCTGTAGCTTCATTTCATGATAGCCCGGCCGAATCGTATGACTGTCCGACCAAACGGTATAAATCCCTTTCAATTCTGTAAACTCTTCATATACTTCTATTTTTGTACCGGAAATCACATCATCAATCCCGAGGGAGGAAATCGAGGCTTCATCTTTTACCTTGCTCAAATTCTTCAATTCCTGCTTAGCCTGGGAAACGGCGCTGCCTTTATTTTTATCCTGTACCTCGATGACCTTAACCAACTTCCCGTATTTCTTAATACCTGCAGAATCCAACTCTTCATGAAGCAAGACATTTGACTTATCATCTCCCCCAATTACCCTTACTACGGTCCGCATACCAGCGATGGAACGTTTCCGACTGGCATCCAGTAAAGCCCCGCCTTGTTCAATCTTCCACCGCTTCGTTTGACCGCGCTGGGTGCCAATATAGGCTTTTCCGTTTTCAATCCAGCACCAATACCGAACACCGTGCGTTTTGTATACCTGGTTTAAAATATCAGCTGTTGCATCCCATAGACTCTTACCACGAATCACCTGTTTTTCTACAGGCGGCATCAAACCAATATCTCCGATCGGTATGCCTACTTGTTCGAACATACGACGAAGCAGCCTATCAGCTGGCTCTCCTGTGGTAATAGCAACAACATCGTTATTCAACAAATAGTAGCCATAGTCATAAGCAACAGGAGAAATATCACCCTTTGCATTTTTATTTAAATCGATCACGATACCCGAAAATAAGGAACGAGGTGAGCCGGTAAAGAAAGAAACAAGTTCTACAAAGTCTCCCTCTTCCACTTTCGGATCGGGCCAAAACTTATCACGTCCCTGGTGAAGTTTAACCTCTAATGTGCGCTTGGCCTCTTGCCGCCCTCCAGACCATGTCACCTCAGAAAAAGGAAGAAGGATGGTTTTTTGCCCTCGTTTCTGTAAATGAATCCTGTAATCATAGTTAGGTCCCATTTCTACCCTCACTTCAACTTAGGCTTTCCACGCGCCAAATACTTGTCTACCAGCTTTTCCTTGCTACTTTTTTCTTTCGTAGAAGAAACCTTAGCGGCTTTCGTATCTGGGCGCTTTCCCTTTTTCTTTTTACTTGTATCCTTCTCGCTTTTTTGTGCCGGTAATGGCTTCCACTTCCCGCTTGGTGCTTGAAAAACGATATTCACTTTCACAGATTCAAGATGGATAAATTGATACTCTTTCAGTGACAACGAGTATTCAATGTCAAATCCATCCCAATCATATGAAAAGTCACGTATGGTAGCAGCCGTGTTTATCTTGCTTCCGGTTACAATAAAACGTATCGGCCATCCAGTATTTTTCCACCGCTCAATGGTAGCCACAAATTCTTCCGGAGAAGGGAAGCCACTATAATCGCATAAACCTGAGTCATACATCTCCGGCCACAAGGAGGAAAAAGAGTATTCCTTTAGCTGCGGTTCCCCGATAATGGTTGATTGGCCGACAGAAACCAGGTCAATATCATGATAAGTATGCCCCATTTTTACAGAGAGCTTTGGAGGGAGAACAGGTAATCGTAATTTCTCTGCATTGTTATTCCAAGACAGCCAGAATTCAAGATGTTTTTCTTTCAAACGTCCTCACCTCCAATGCATCATTCAAGAATGACCGTTCCATGTCCGGCCATGATGTGCTGTAGCTTTTTCGCAATAATTTCCGCAATTTCATTCGCCGTCTTCTCCATATCTATTTGTCCATCTGCTCCCTGAGTAGCAAGCTGTGGCAAATGAAACTGATTTGTCATCGTAATGTATACCGCACCTCCCCCCACCGCATTACTTCCTCCACCTGACGAAGTAGCGTTAGAAGGGACAAGAGAAGGCGAGAAAGAAGGCGTATACGTAGGTGCCCTATACGGTTCTTGGACAAATTCAGTGTTGATAGAAGAAAGTTGCGCCTCTGGAATATCAGGGATACCCGAAATAGCATAGTTCGGATGAAGTGCTACATCACCGAAAGCATCATTGAGTGCATCCGGTAATACATTACTGGCATAGGCCACTCCTTCTGCCATCGTTTCCGGAATGGCCATTCCGCTGTCTGTCAGACGCGAGAAAGGACCTTTATCTGCATCAGAGTGCGGCAAGAATTTATCGGCAATCGAAAATACTTTATTAATTGCTTCGCCCACTTTTCCAGCTACCGACATAATGCCATCAACAATTGTAGTCACGATTTTTTGCCCGCTGCTAAAAAGGCCGCTGATCCACCCGCTTAGCCAGGAACTGATCCCGGTAAATACGTTAATAAACGAAGTTTTGATATTTTGCCATATCGTTGATAGGAACGTGGCTAGTGCTTGAAAGGCTGTCATTGCCGTTGTCTTAATCGTTTCCCACGTGGTAGTAGCCGTCGTTACCATCCACTGTAACGCTGCCAGAGCCGTACTTTTAATGTACTCCCATGCTGATACTAAGAACGCCATAAGCGTTTGAAATGCCGCTATCGCTGTATCTTTAACCCATTGCCACCCAGCAGCCAACGCTTGTGTGACAACATTCCAGTTATCATAAAGCCACCATCCAGCAGCAATCAAAAGAAGAACAGCGGCAATGACAGCAAGCACAGGCCAGAGTGCAGATAGTGACGCGATTCCGAATCCACCCATCGCCACGCTCATGGCTCCAATTACGGTTTGTAACGCATAACCGATCGTAATTAAAAGTAAGAACGGGGTAGCGATTAAAAGAAGCACTCCAAGCAGCATAAAGAAAGAAACGACCACTTTTGTAAGAAATGGATGCTGTGCTGCAAAATCCCCCATTCCTTTGGCCATGTCTGCCAGCAATTTAGCTATTGGCTGCGCAATTTCTAAAACGGTATCCCCAATGGGTTGAATGGCTGTTTTTATTTCATTCGCCATCGCAATCCATTCATTTTTTGTCTTATCAATCGCTTCCTGTGACTTTCCGGCAAAATCATCAAGCGGCTTTGCGTTCATCATAGCCAATACAGCGTCGCGTCCTAAGTCCTCATATTGTGTGCCGAAGATATTACTCAACACATCATCCTGCAGCTTCTGGTCTTTAATCGAGGCAATACCAGCTGTAATTGCCATAATCGCACTTTCTGCTTCTTTTCCTCCAGCTTTAATCTGGTCAAGCATCTTGAATAGTTTATCTTCTCCAAAGATGCCTTCCAGAGCACCCAGCGCATTTTCATCCAACGCCTTATTCAATCGAATACCAAAACTTTCTTTAAATGCATCGCCCAGTTTATCGAAATTGAAGGCACCTTTTTCCGCACCGGCTATAAACATACCCATCATCTTCTCCGCACTAATGCCGGCTTCTTTAAACTGTGGGCTGTATTCCCAGATGGTATCCAGCAAGTCATTTGCTTTGTCCCCGGTACGCTGGTAGGTAGCTGTAATCATATCCAATGCTTTTACACCATCGGTTCCCCATTGCATTTGCATGGCATTGGCCGCCTTTGCAATGCTTGCTTGATCCAAATCTCCCGCTGACATTTTCTCTAATGCCAGCGCCCCTTCTGCCGTCTTACGAATCTCCTCGTCCGTCCCTTTTAGCAATTGACGGAAACGGCTAAACGCTTCTGCAGCTTCTGTGGGTGTCTCTACTAAGCCAGACATGTATAGTTTTTTTACTGAGTCAGACATACTTATCATTTGCTGATCTGTAGCATCCACTTTCGCTTGTAACATATCCAGTGAATGACTCATTTCATAGCTTGAAGCAGCAGCTCCCGCAAGTCCTGCGGTGATGGCTAATCCGCCACCCAGTGCTGCACCTGCTAATGTTTCGGCCCCATCTGCTGCCTCTTCCATATCCGCGACAGAATCAGCCGCCTCATCGACGGCTTTCGCTGCTTCTTTCGCTGACGCTTCTAGTTCTCTCATTTTAGTAGAGCTAATGGAGGCAGCTTCCCGATCCACTTCATCTAATTCCCGTGCCAGTCTATCGGCTTCACGATAAGCATTGGTGGTTGCTTGTTCCAGTTGCTGCATAGCGGAATCATCCATGCTATTGAGCGCATCTTCTACATGATTGGCTGCATCTTCTACATCATCAAACGCATCAATTACATCTCCCAGGTATTTGAGGATGGAGGCAAGCTGCTTGGACATTTTCTCTTGAAATGAGAGTGTTGTTGTTACCGCCATGCTTATCGCCTCCTTCCTCTCCTAAAACGCCGCGGGTTTTGCGCTTTCTTCGCTTCTTCGTTTTTTCTCTCAATCTCCATAACCGTAGAAACGAGAATAAATTGCCTTTCTCGCTCTGGTAGAGACAAAATTTCCGACGGAAACTTCTTTTTTTCCTGCCAGATATAAGAATAGAGAGCCAACTCTGGGCTCTCTTTAATTAGTTTTTTACGTCTTCTTCCTCTTCTTCATCCGTACTGAAATCACTAATGGATTCGATTTTTTCATACAGCTCATTAATTTCACGCGGCGTAAATACACATGGTACCACATCGCAAGCTGCCACTTTATTATACTTAGCCAGCACCTGGGCAGAGTCCAGGTGGAAGTTTGTCCGCTCCTTATCGATAGCTGCAATAATGATTTCCGATTTTAGCTTCAACTCATCAAACTCTACCTTGCGCTCTGCGCTTTTCTTTCGACCCGTTACCGACATCTTCATCGCCGCTTTACGTGCCTTGAAGTAAATATCACCCGGAACCGAGCGAATCGGGATTATAACGTCTTTTCGCTCCCATTTCCATTCCGATTTTGTATCAACTTCCGTATTCATACCCAGAAATTCTTCCATCGTTAAAAACTGACTCATCACTTCATTCCCCTTTCTTTTTTACACAAACTCATAGTCATCCACGGTACCTTCCAGCGGTGTATCTTCATCAATTTCACCGTGTGCCCATTTAGCCAGTGTCAGAGAATCCGGAGAGAACCCGGTAACCGCAACTCCATATTTTCCAGCAACAGGATCATCCATCCGTCCCATGAAATTTACTTTTTTCTCCGGGTTCTCTGCAAGATAACGGATGAGCGCTTGTACATTGGCTGTTCTTTCGAAAGTGACCGACATCGTAACATCGGAAGCGGTAACTCGATTACTTCTACGCAGCTTACCCATCCGCTTACTTTGTGCTTTTTCAAACTCCTCTGTTAGTTCGAATTCGATTGCTTCTGTTAATTCATTCCCATTTTGGTCATAGAAATGACCATGGGTACCAGAATACGTTTCAGCCATGCTACATCACCTCATTTCGCTTTGTTGTAGGTGTAAATTTTCTCAAGTGCATCCTGGTGTCTAAAGCCAGCTACAAAGTGACCAGCCGAGCGTTTTGGAGTATATATAGCGTTCTGACCATAATATAGAGGGTCTTCCATATACTCGTAGTCAGGTGCAATAACTTCAATAGCGGCCAGCGGAGCAAACACCTTTTCTTTCATCATTTGACAAAAGGCGGCGCGGCGTGCAGGGCTGTTTGTATTTGGTTGTTTACGAATCCACTCTTTCCCCGCTTCTTCCTCGGCTAACAAGATGCTGTCAAACGTGTCAACCACACGAATCTTACCGAAATCACTGGACTGATCCGGCCCCGGAACAGTTAGAGTATTAACCGGCTCTTGGATGATGACTTTATCATTATCTTTGTTCAGCATCAGTGTCCCGGCTTCAATTAAATCAATTAAATCCGTATCCTGATCCCACTCAACGGTTACTTCATCAAAGTTAGTAATATATAGCGCCATTGTGTAATTAAGCGGCATAGCGGCAGCAAGAGAAGCGATATAAACAGCAACTTTGGAACTTGAGTATGTTTTTCCCCTCCATTTAACCCCGCTTCCTACGTTAATAACGGCCATATGATTCGCATCTTTTGAAGCTTGGATAATATCGGCTTTGTTTTTATCCCGGTTTGCATCACCACCAAAGACGAATTTAATGTAGTTCCCTTTATACCGCTGTTCATCTGTCCAATCCTGAGCTGCCGCATTTAATGCCGCATCTGCAACCCCGAGTGTAAAAACGCCATATTCCCCTTTTTTTGTAATGAGTTTGTCCAAGTAATCAGTATACTTGGTAGCCTCAACGCTCTTTCCGCTGTCCCCATCTGCTAGGTTTGTACCAGCGTTCGGGATAGGGAGTTCATCGGATATTTTAGTTAAAGTCACATATTCACTTCCGGCAAATGCAGCTACAAGCTCAGCATTTGTAGCACCTGTTTGGCTTTCTACCAGTTCGGCATCGAGATAAATTAAGATATCAATCAAAGCAGCATCCATAAGGTTCGGCTGCACAGCTACTTTGAGACGGTTGCCAAACTCTCCTTCATATTTAGCTTCAACTCGAATACAATCTCCGCTTGGACCAACAAGAATCAGGAAGGCTTTTTTTGCACTTGCTCCCGCTAGTCGATAAAGCAATACCTGTGTCGGACGGATAGAAATGGAAGAAGGTCGAATGAAGTCCGCCCAAATTAAGTCAAAGTCTTCTACTTCACCAAAAATATTTACAGCGGCTTGTTTATTTCGTACCCGAACAAATTCACCAATTGGCCCCCAATCGGCTACTATAGGCAATGCAAGTTTTCCGCGTAGTCCTGGGGTGGTTTGCTCCTCTATGAATGATTTGAGAAAAGAATATGCTCCAGAGAGCACCTTTTCCTCACCCGGTTGATAAATGCCCGCCATCTACTTCACCGTCCTTTCTTTAAATTTGTTTACGAGCTCTTGCGCCTCTTCAAGTGTCATTTCCTCTGGTGCATTAAAAAAGGCAGCAATCGCTTGTGTCCGTGTTAATCCGAACTTTTGCTCTGCCACCTTCATAAACTCTTCCTTTTTATGCTTAAAAGCCGTAGCTTCTTGCTTCTTTTCTCTTTTTGTCGTCACTCTATTGTCCCCCCCTTACGTAATACAGGATCATATCTACTGTAAAACTCTAATAACGGATCATACTCAATCGGGGTATACGGAATATATACCATGCATTTCAGTTCCATCGTCTGGTCTAAGCCATCCGGTTTCCCAAACGTTGGTCGGCATTCCCTTAAATAGCCGACTTGTTGACGTTCCTCATTAAATAGCGGTAAAACCCAACCTCGATCAGCTAAATCCTGTCGTACAGCTCTTACCACACTTTTTAATTGCACCGCATCCTTTGCCAGCAAAATTATATTCAGTGTGACTTTCTCCCGATAAGCATCAGGCCGGCAGGGTTCCGGTAGACGAATCGGCTCTTCCGCAAACCACATCGGCCGTTCAAAATCCTTTGGAATAGCGAGAGACTCCGTTGGTATCCCAGTTACTTTATACAACCAGTGGCGAATGGATAATGTATCATCACCCATCCTGGAACAACCTCCTTGCCAAATCTTCCAGCTCCTCATAAGCCAGATCATCAAGAACCGCCTCGATTTCGGCCAGCGAGCGAGCCAGATAACGAACCCCAGGGATACGCTGTCCAGTGAGAATGATGCCATAATCGGTTAGATTCGGATGATTGCCCTTCTTCCGCTCTTGCAGGAATTTTTTATACGCATTCGGATCATATCGAAATTCTCCACCTTTCCAGTACCCCGGCACAAACTGGCCTTTTCGCTGGGTAAACCCTTCCTCCACGTATCGGGCATATTCTACATTCGTACCCACGGTAATATCAGCATGACTCCCTTTCATGGAGAACTCAAAAACATTATCAGAACGGCCAACGGAAAGAGACCGACGCAGAACACCATCGCGCACCGGAACTCGATCCTGTGCCCCTCTTAGCACCCCATATCCAGCCGTTCTAGCTAGACGGCTCACAGCCTCTTTTACTTCATCTGCTGAGTTCTCCTTCAAGTGACGATATAGGCGTTCTAACTCTCTCTTATCGACTTTAGCCATTAGATTTCATCTTCCCCACCGGTTACAGCGTCAATTAAGCGAATAACGACCTCATAATGATGCAGGCTTTCCGCGCCATAAACCGGCACTGGCTTTCCTACTTCATAGAGGTCATCTGCAAACTCCGGCTGTTCAATTTTGACTCGCATCCCCGGCTTTAAACCAGCATACAGGGTATGCAAAAGGAAATCCTGTGCACTCACTTGCCTGCCGGTTAGCTGCTGTATCTGCGCCGGAGAGCCGCCAACGCGACAGGGGATATGCTGTGCGATAGGGACCCACTCACGACTTTCTGACTTACCGCCAGTAAAGGCGTCTTCTGCTGCTCCCTGTAAATCATATACCGTCATAGAATGGCACAGCAGGCGTTCATAGTTATTTAGATCAGCCATAGTTTTTGCTTCACCGCCACTTCCTCGGGAGTTTTCATTCCGTATTTGCGTAGAATCCCTAAGATTTGCTCGCTAAAATCCACATCAGCGTACGTTTCTGAATACGTTCCTTGTGTTGTACTTTTAAGTGTTTTTACGTCGGCCCCATTTTTTGCAATCATCGCTGTAGCCAGCTTCAAATCATCGGGAACCGGCTCAGGCACCACCACCTGACCCGCGACATAAACATTTGCCCGCAGAACAGCCCCGTTAACCTTCGTTTCTGGCCAGGATGCACACTCCGGATAAAACCCGAGGAATTCCTCACTTGTCAGAATCGCCATCGGCATTCACCGGTTCTCTTTCGAGCTTGTATCCGAGCGCTGCATAAATGACCTCAAACGCTTTTCGGGTAACCTGCAACTTCTCTTTTCCCTTCACAATCGAAACGATATCATTGGGCTTCATGCCTCTCCTCTCCTTTCTGGGTATCTATCTTATGATGCTACGTACCCAATAGGTCGCAGCACACCAAAGGCACTCTCTTTTACGACCAAGAACGCCACCTGGAACGTTGCTTTTAAACCAACCATATCCTGCTCAGCAAGAGAGAGTGGCTTACCATCTGCTCCCAGCGTGTTCTGCAGCGTCGCTTCTTTCAGAATTTCATATTCGATATTCTGCAAGATACCGATACGTGACTTTTTGTAGTCACCCGCAATCAAATCTGCTTTTGTTTTATCCCAGGCACCGTTACGGCTGTATTCGATCGGCAAGGAGTATAAAGAGTCCTCCGTTACACCGTCCCGGATGCTGGACAAGTAAAGAGGGTCTCCATTGGAGTTTTTCAGGCCACGCAGCGATGCTTTAAGTCCGAAATGGGCCGTAAACGCGCGCGGTTCCTGGTCACTGGCTTCCACTAACGCCATTACACTGTTTACATCATCGGCAAGGTTTTGACCAGCTACCGAGCCACGGGTAAATTCATTTCCTGCGTTGACTGCTACAGATAAAATGTTTGTCGCAAACGGAGAGTCCGTTCCCATCAGGGCCGCTGCATCCAGTTTGGTATAAAATGCTTCTGCAATGTGTGGCTTTAACTCTTCAAATACATCGATTTTCGCACGGTTCAGCGCTTCTTTTGTCATTGGGATAATGACAGCCAGCTTTTTAGCCGTAAGCGTTACCTGCGCCCAGGTTGGCTTGCTGGTGCTAATACGCTCACCTTCACCCACCCAGTAAGCGCCCGGACCATCGAGCAACACCGGGATTTTCTTTGTGGCCGTTGTCATTGGTTCTAGCTGTGCCAGCTTCATAATGGAAGAACCACGAATAACATCTTTGATGATTTCATTCGACGTTTCTTCCGGAATAAGACCCGTCAATTCGTTACTTAATTGCGCTCCAGTACCATTAAAACGCTGCAGATTCATTTTTATTTTTGATTTATACATAACCGTTATCCTCCTTAAATTCGCTGCATTTTACGCAGATCTGAAATATTAGGGATGCTTGTTTTTGTATTGCCTGGCGGCTTCTGCTCGGGCGTATGACCGGTAGGTGTACTTTCGACTTTAAGCCACGGCTTTGCAGCCACTAACTCACTCACATGCTTGTCTATGTTTTTAATTTTGCCGCCGTCTGTTACCTCTACTTTCGACAGGTCAGCCAGGCGAATCGCATCGGACAGTTTTTCCGGGTCAATCCCCTGTTTAATGGCTTCCAGAATAAACGCATTCTCCACCCGCAGAGATTGAATTGTGCTATTTGCCGTTTTTAATTCCGCATCTCGCTCTGCAAGCTTGGTTTCTGCTGTTTTATTGGCTTCCTCCTGTTGTTTATGGGCATCGATAATTCCCTTCAAATCTTCTGCTTTCTCAATGCCTAACGACTTCAAATAATCGGTGACAGCCCCCTGCAAAGCTTTGTCATAGTCCTCCTGCGTTTGGAAGGAGACAGCTGGTTGTTTATTTGTGCCATTGTCACCGCCTACATTACTACCAGCTCCACCGTTTCCGCCATTCCCAGCTCCTGTACCGTCGCCGTCTTGTCCTCCACTTCCTCCCTCACCTCCTTCATTGAATCTTTGAATGTTAAACATCCAAAATTTCTTCATCTTTGCTTTCTCCTTTCTTCTCAGTAACTTTTAATGAAACATGCTCAGGGTACTGCTCAGCGATTGCTTGCAGTCCAAGCAAAGCGGTTTGCATTATCGCAGAAACAGCAGCGCAAACAATGTCTTTGCCATGTTCTGCGTAATTGGCGTGGCCCACTGCCTCTACTTTCATTTGACCGTTAGCCATTTCCGCTGTGATATGAATCAATCCACATCTCCCTTTCAAGACAATAAAAAAACACCCTTGAAGTCGGATGTTTGATTATGCGGCTATTCCTTTTTCTTCTGCCCATTGTTCAAAGGTTCTAGCTTTCGTGTACCCTCGTTCCTTCCAGAGTTTATACGCACGTTCACGCTCAAGACTTTCTAGCACTTTCGATTTCATCACCGGCCGCCAGTACGAACGACAATTCGGGTGATTTGGGATTCGTTCTCCCTCTTTCCCCGGATTTGCCGGTGTATCATAATCCAACGGGAACTTTTTTCCATCGACTTTGCGACACACCTTAGAGGTTTTGGTATCCAGCGTGGCGCAAAACTCTTTTGCTTCGATAATGTCGCTGTTCGCCTGGTATGCCAGACTTTGTCCCTGAGCTGCAGCTCGGTTCAATTCAGTGCGTGCCAGCCGGACTGCATTGGACCAGCTTTCCGTTGTGCGAATCATGATTTCCTTTGACGTGCGTGTAACGCCCCATCCCTGCACAGAAGCACGGGTAATAACATCCTCAATAGCAGCAGCTAAAAGGTCGGTTCTGAGCCTGATTCGCTTGGAAAAATGCCGCCCTTCCCACTTATGCTCAACCGCCGCTAATATCATCGGGCCGTTTAGCATCGGTACGTTTACCGAAACCCCAAAGTCCTCCTCGATAAAGTAGAGGTGATGATATAAACTTCGCTTGTATTCTTCCCCCCATACAGCCCGTAATTGTGCTTCTTCCTGCGCACCAAGGTCGAACAGAATCTTTTGTATCATCTGCATAATTTGTTCAAGCTGAATGGCACTGTATAAGAAAGAAGGATATTCCTCGTTTGTTTCGGCATGCTTTGCATACAGCATGGCCACTTCCTTAATGATGCTATTGGTTACACTGCCGAAAAGTTTTTTCAGATGAGTCGCGTATTTAGCAATGCGCTTCTCTAAATCAATCTGATACTGCTCTTCTCGGCTCATGCCGCATCACCCGGTGAGCCATTCTCGTCCTCATCCTCTTCATTATCCACGGCCAGCGGGTCCATTAAGGCCATACGCCTTTGCGCTTCTTCTTCCTGCTCGGCAAGTAATTTCTTACGTGACGCCTGCGGATCGTCAACAAACGGCAGCAATGCCAGGCGCTCTTCATGCGATAGCTCGCCTATTAACTTCGTGATGATATCGACCATCTCTACAATATTGACCGGCATATTCTTGCTGAATTTAATATCAATGTCCTGATAGTTCCACTGCTTCCTATACTTCATATTCAACATACCTGTAAGTATACGCAGTCGATTTCGCAGTCCCTTGCCATACTGGCGCATTTTAATTCCGGCTTTAATATCTGCATGATAGAAGATGAGTTTTAATGCAATGCCAGATGGAGCATTTCCTACCTGATCCGGGCGAAGGTGCGGCGTACCGGATTGGTCAAGCAAAGACTCTATCAGGCGATTAATGGTGTTTTCCTCATGTTGATCCTGCAAATCCCATGTGATCGGTACCGCTTTGCTACCCACAAGAACATGAGAAGTCCAAAACATCTTTGCGAGATATTGCCTCTTTCTCTCTACGTCAGTAATCAGATTGCCCTCTTCGTCATAGAGAATCAACTCATCCAGATCAAGATCTTCAAACATGATTTTTGGATTTTTAAAATATTCCTGTACATTGACCTTTCCGGTAATGGCTTTGTTAATCGCATCAAACAGGTTCTTTAAATCAGCAAGGTCACCCATTCCTTCAATCATGCCGTCATCCCGTGCCGCCTGATGCTTACGTGGTCGATTCACATAATGCGTCCAGGGAACAACCGGTTTGGGCTTCATCTTTCCATCCTGATCCGTCACGAGCACTGTAATCTTATGAAGATAAGGATTATCCGGGCGGGAAGTATCCAGCACAAGGGATTCTCCCTCCTGCTTTAAATAACTAATTTCATGCTCATCATATACTTCGACACGGAGCTCGTTTCGTTTGGCCGCATCATTCCATACGTGATAGTAGCGAATGACCGCAATCAGCTTGGCTTTTACCGTTGTATCATAAACAGCTATGCATTCGTCTGCCGTAAACGGAGTCATACAAATCTGGCCATCTTCATCAAAATAATAGTATTCGAACACTTCACCATCGATGGAACCATTTTCAATGAGTTCGTACGTACTGCTTTCTTCATCATTATCAACGAATATCGCCTGTAGCTTTTCAACAAACTCATCCAGCCCTTCTTTTTCCACGTTTGGCGCATAGCGAATCGGATTGCTGGCAATATAAGACGTACTAAAATCGATAATTTTCCGTGCGAAGTTCACAACAATGCGGTTATTTGGCTTCCCTCTCTCTTCTGGCTGCTTCAGGATGTCATGCTCGCCGTCTACATACTTCCGCATAACGGAGTAATCCCGTGTTTGATGCTTTCGAATTACATCGAGCACCCATTTCCATGTGTTATTTTCTTTGTTTTCCTGATAAAACTGCTCAATCAGCATCGTTTGCATGGCTTTTCACCCCCTCTATGCAGCAATCTTCCACGGAATCATGTTAAATCGCTTAACCAACAACTGATGGAATGTTTTACTGTTCCATACAAGGTAACGCAGTGCGTCCATTGCATGGTCATCCCCCTCAGGGATTTCCGCCTTGTCCCCTGTCGCATCTTCCGGATAGCGATAGTTGGTAAGCTCCTGCAAAAATTCTTTTAGATGGTCGCTGATAAAGATGTTTGGTCGGCCGTTATCGGACTTTACCGGGAACAGCGAAGCAACGGCACGCAACCCCTCTTTCAAATGCTTCTGTGCCGCTTTAGCCGGCAATCCATTGGTCACATAAGTTTTTATATTGCTTGGGTTCTCAGAGTCACACCAAAAACGAGAAATGCGCCATTTCTTCATCAACTTTTTATCCTGTTCAACCCAGCAATCAGACGAACCAGGAATTAAAATCTCCATTCCCGGTTTATAAATCGCATCGACAATCCAAAGCTCGCCGTTTGCGGTCATGGCACCCACAATGGTCGTGCCAGGATTAGAGAAGCCCCAGTCCTTCCCGGCTTCAATGTGGACGAAATCACCATTTTTAAATTTCTCTTCACATAGCTGACGCGGAACCACATGAATAGAGCGATTAAACTCCTCGAAAACCTGTCCAAAAAACACATCAAACCGGGCATAAATCTCCCGATCCACGTATCGCTTTGGCATGGTTTCAATCATGCGCTGAATATTCTTCTGTAATTCTGGCAGCGGATTATCTTTACTCGTCCAGTAGAAGTTTTTCCATTCCGGATCATTGCGGTAATCGCCTGGTTCGCCGCCAGCATCCGTATACTGTCCGTTGAGCACCACATCCTCATAAAACCAGTTCATGCCCTCCGGCGTGGTTGTCCATATCGTCCATCCACCTTTATCCGCCAATGCATATGATAAATATCCAGACCACGTTTCCTCCTTCATCTTACTGGCCTCATCCAACCAGGCACCGTCCAGCCCTTTACCAACAAGTGTTTTAGGATTGTCAGCTGACTTAAACTGAATAAGAATGTAGCCTTTCAACCATACCCGGTTCTTGGATAAGTCCCAGCTTTCAATCATTTCTTCCGGGATCACACAGGATAATTCCTCTTGCTGAATCTCCGACATGGAATAGGTCGGTGCCACACACCAGTATTCCAGGCGTGGCTTCGGCTTTTTCATCAGCTTTAAATTCTTCGGCGGCTTGTAAGGCAGACCTTTTCCTTTTTCGATATCCTCCAGAATACGGTCAAAGAACTTACGCGCCCCTACATTCGTTTTTCCACCACGGCGGCCGCAATTTAGCACAAGGTTCCTGACGTTAGATTCCATAACTTCAATCTGCTTGGCATGCGGTGTCCAATCGGCAAAAGGATTAACTTCCAGAATGATCATCTGTCCACCTCCGCACAACAATCTGTGTAGGCTGCTCATCTTGGTCTGATTTCTTCAAGAGATGGAGTTTTTCTTTTTCTATTGCTAGTCTTTCATCGACAATGCCCCGCTTATAGTCTGCTTCCAGCATCTCATGCTTCTGCTTAATTGCTTTAAGCAGCTTATCAGTGACGCGGGTGAGTGCTTCTTCAATGTTTAAAATATCGTCGATGGCACGGAACTCCGTTTCCTCAATCTCTGTAGTGACCAATTCCTCACGCTGCACCGGAACCACTTTCGTCTGGCCAGTCTTTTCATCGTGCACAGTGACTGCATCCTTCACTTTGCGTAGCTCCTGCAGAACACGCCGCTGTTTCTCTGTCAGACCGTTCTCCTTTTGCTTAATACGCTGCATCATCCTGTGCTCACGCCAGGATAGCTCGCGGATTTTTAAGTCGATTTGAACAAGCGGATCGGTCGGAATGGCCGCGAACCGTTCCTTTTCCTCATCATCTAGCAAATCCAGCATTAGAGATTCGTATTCGCCAGTGGTTACGGCATTTTTATTCCCTGGGGGTGCACCACCGCCACTGTTTCCTGCAGCCCGTTTGTTCCCCGGTGGAGCGCCACCATTATTCCCTATTGCGTTTTTATTTCCAGGTGGGGCTCCTTTCCTTTTGGAACGTTTCGTATTTTTTAGAGCGTTCCGTTTTTCTGATTGGAACGTTCCATTTAATCTTTCTTCCCAGTTATCTTTGTTCTTCCATCCTCGGACCGTTCCATCAGCTACGCCTAAAGCAGCGGCAATATCCTTTAAACTTAACGTTCCGCCACTCTCTTTCCACATTTCAAACGCTTTTCTGCGATTTGGATTTCTTTCTCGTCCCACTACATTCCACCCACCTCCATAATCTGGTTTGAGTTGAGTTTGTTTTTATAAGTCATCTCGCTGCAGCTCCAAATCGATTTCAATCAACTTCTTCAAATCATCCACCGTTTTAATTTCAATCCTGCCTTCCTGGAAATCTTTCACCCATCGTGCAATGCCAGCATGGATGATTTTCCGGTACTTTGACTTCGACTCTATGATGCTTTCCATAATCTCGACTTCGTGCTGCAGAAGTAGGTTTGCATCCTCATCAGAATAAGAACGTTCGTTTGCATTTTTCATTGAATATACCCCCGTGTTCCATGTAAAATGGAAACAGGATAGCAGCTTTCCCTTCCGTGGCCACGGTGTTCTGCTATCCTTCGTCGGGGGTACCCGGCAGCTTGTCAGGAGGGCGTTCGCAGCGTCCTCCTTTTGCTTTTCTACTGTTATGCCGCTTCATCGATGCGAGAAACGAGTACCGGCTCAATACCGGTTGCTTCGTAGAATCGCTGCTTAATCACATCACAAAATACCAGGTCCAGTTCAAGCGTCCGGCATTCACGTCCCATCTGTTCGCATGTCATAAGCGTCGAACCACTGCCACCGAAGAAGTCGACAACAATATCCCCTTTCTTGCTGCTGTTGCCAATCGGAATCGCTAACAAATCCAACGGCTTCTGTGTCGGATGAACATATTTCGTCACATCGCCACGCGACACTTCCCATACGGTTTCCGGTTCCGGAATCTCAACCGGTAGCCCGGCCTTCCATACCGTCGTTTGCTTCCGGTCCCCATACCAGGCTGGCGCTTTCCCTTTGATGTGCGCATAAAATACCGGCTCGTGCTTATATCGGTACTGCGCCCAACCAAAGGTCGGTGCGTTCTTCACCCAGATACACTGTGAACGTGTCACGATTCCGGCGGCATTCATCGCGTTCTCAAACTCTCGCTGATAGGAAGATGGATGAAAAATATAAATCGCCGCGTTCGGCTTCATAATCGCGGCGTAGTTCGTAAATATTTGATTTAAAAACACGACAAAATCTTCATCGGACATGTCGTCATTTAAAATCGACTCCCGACCGTCTGCGGCCAGGCGTTCCGATTCACTTTCCACAGCTACGTTGTACGGCGGGTCCGTGACAACCAGGTTCGCTTTCTTCCCCTGCATAAGACGCTGCACATCTTCTAAACGTGTAGCATCGCCACAGACGAGCAAGTGCCTGCCTAAGCGCCACACATCGCCATATCTTGTTTCTGGCTCTTTGATAGCGTCCAGCGTAGCCTGTACATCATATTCATCATCTACGACTGGCTCATCCGGCTCTGTATCGGCCGGTAAAGCAGAGAGAAGGTCTTCCAGTTCCTCATCATCAAAGCCGGTCAGCTCGATGCCAATTTCACTCTCAGCCAATTCCTGCAGCAAGATCGCCAGCTTCTCTTCATCCCATCGTCCACTGATTTTATTCAGCGCGATATTCAGTGCCTTTTCGTGTGCTTCGTCCAGATTAACCACAGATACTTCAATTTCTGTATGGCCTTGCTCAAGCAGAATCTTAAAACGTTGGTGGCCGCCCACAAGATTGCCGGTACGTTCATTCCAGACAAGCGGCTCGACATAGCCGAATTCTGTGATGGAACGCTTCAGCTTCTCGTATTCCGGATCTCTAGGCTGTAAATCCACACGCGGGTTGTACGGCGCTGGGTTGATGCTAGCAATCGATACTTTTCTTATTTCCATATCTATCACTCACCTCTGTTTTAAAGTAAAAGAAAAAGCGCCTATCGTGGCGCTTTTCAATATCCTACTTCATCCCACATATTTTGTTGTATAATTTCCATAAATTCTTTTTGTTGCTCGTATTTATTTTCTTTATTTGCATCTAGTTGTCCATCAACACCTGAGAAAAAGTGTCCTAATTCATCTATGCGTTGTTTTAAATTAAGCAAATCTATACGATATTCTTTATCCAGAGTAGGGGCTAATTTTTTGGTAATTGGATATCTAAACGTAAAAGAAGTCTTATCAAAAGCATGAAATTGATTTATGTAATCTTCTACTACTTTAATTGTTTTATCATCATCATTAGAGTTACATCCTTCTTGGATTAACGGCTTTATCTCATTCCATATTCTTAACAAATTATGACCTGCTTTGTCGATGGTTTTAACTTTATCCTCTGTGCTATGTTCAGAATAATTTAGATAAATTTCTTTCATTGAAAGCTCTAAAAATTGTCTGTAGAGAAAGACAATCGGAAAAACGTATGTATCTAAAACAGCAATATTTTCAGACTTAATAGCCAAATCTACTAAGTTATCAGCTGCTTCTTTATATCCCCTGATATATCCATGAAATTGCGAATCTTGTCCTCCCCATCCAAAATGAGCGATTTGATAATAGCTACCTGATTTAAACAGTTTTTGTCCTTCCTTAGGCCATGGATATGACATTTTAATTACTCCCTCTTTTTTCGAAGTAGTTTACCAAAATAACATCTCTTCTCTATAATTCTTCTCTAATACAAAATAAAAAGTTATGGAAGCTGTCCCCATTCCTCTAAAACAACGTTTTTATTTTCATCTTTCACTATTCTGTAAATCGCTTTGCAATTATGGTTCAAACATACATACACAGTAATCTCTCTTCTTTGTTGTTCATAAGTATCTTGTAATTGCATCATAGCACCACATTTTTTACATTCTTTAAACATACTATCCCCTCCCTCTCAATTCACATTCGACGAGAGGGACTATTTTCCTGCAACTGTAACGCAAAGTTTTAACGTTACAAGCCAACCAGCAAGCAAGGCATTAGATGAAGCACTTTTTCTGTTACACTGTTTCGCTGGCTCGTTTGTAACGTTACGCAAAAGAAAAAGCACCCTTTAGGATGCCTTTTTACTTACCTCTTTAATTTCCTCATTAATAATATACTGTAATAAGATACTTCGCTTTAATTGAGCAAAGTTTTTCTTTGCCCAAATTACTGATAAACCAACAAACACAACCATCCCTATCACCATCATATACCATAGTATATCAACAGAGTTATTAAATAGCATATTCATGGCTTGCTGAGTTTCTAGGTCTTCAGGTCTTTCTATAATAGACTCTATAAGCTTTTCAAACAACCCTCCTACAACACCATATAAACCTCCAACCCCCGCTATTACGAAGCTAAGTAAAATCGTTGATACTATTCCTGAGATTTGCAATAAATGCTTTGCTCTATTTTCCTCTATATTTGCAATCACCATTAATTTTTCCAATCTCTTTAGTTTATCCGAATCTGGAAGTTTATGTTGCAGATGTTGTTTTACAGCACTATAGCCGTTTTTACCTCTTACCTTTGTATCTAAAGAGTGGTAAGTATTATGTATTTCCTCTTCAAACAAAAACTTCTTCCCAAACATAAAGTCCCTCCTCTTCTCATTTAATAATAATTTACGTAGGAAAAAAGGAGAAAGATTCATGTTTTTAGCTATATTTTCCTATCTCCAAGGCAAAACAAGAAGCATCACGTGGGTGCTTTATCAAAAATTATTTTTATTAAAGGGATTGTATGATTCCAAATATTTTTTTATTTTTATACGGATATTATGTACTTCTTTTTCGATTTGAGAAATTCCACACCCTTCTTTATACAACCTCTTATTTATCTTATTTTTAATATATATTTCAGAATCCTTAATCTTATCTTTATATAGCCCCTGAGCTAGCTCTTCCATATACTTTCTTGACTCTTCAATAAATATAATATGCATAGAATTTAGCCTTTTTTCTAAATACCTTACTACTTCATTCGATATTTCTTCTGGAATAAACGGATCTGATTTGACACGATTAAGGATTTCTTCCAAAACAGCTTGTGACTTAGTATGAGGTATTCCTATACGAAAATTTTTTGAGTTCAATATTTTCTGTTCATTTTTTTTATAGACTTCTAATATTTTTGATATTATTTCTTTTTCCGGATCTAGTCTTACCCAATAATTTTCAGAGTTAGGATTAAATTCATTGTATAATGAATCTGATAATTTTTCTAAGTGATCCATTACCCTTTTTTTATATTCAGTGTTAACAGTATTTAAAAATCCCTTTTTAGCACTTCTATAAGTCAATACACCAACAATAGCTCCTACTATATAAAACAATATTTGAACTACCTTCAGTATAATATCTAGAAAATCCTTAACTCCAGTTGTATTTAAACCGATTGTTATTTTTAAACACCAAACCACAACTATTAAGAGTATAAAAATCATTACTCCAAGACTTGTATAACTTTTTACTTTTTCTATAAATCCTTTATTCATTTTAATCCCCCCTAACCTATACATCATAAGGCTAAGAGGTATTTATTGTAAACAAAAAGACCGCTCCTTGGAACGGTCTTCATTACAATCTTTATCAAGTTCGGATTTGTCTCATGTTTCTAAGAATACGACGATTCATTGCAACCGTGTTAGTAATTTCGTTAAAGGCTGTGATTGATTCTGTGTTCCTATCTATAGAAGGTACACTAAATTGATCAAGTTTTGACCTCTTTTTTGTAACAAAACCATCTTCTTCAGGATCGAAATATCTCATGGTATCGATAACTGCACCCGGAGAGTTGATCGCTGCTTTGCAGATAAGAGAGTCATTTAAACTTCCTTCAAGTGATGTCCTAAGGTGAATAAAGTCTGTTAAGGATATATCATTGTTCCAAACTGTTTTCATGGCTTCGCTCTCAGCGATATCCGCAGAAAGGATTACTTCTTCTCCTAGTAACCTTCCGTTATTAATTTCCTTAACCTTAACTTCAATAACTCTGTGGGTATCAAATAATCTTAAAAAAGACTCGTTTCCTTCTGGCAGTAGGACAGGAACAAAAGTACAGTTCGAGTTAAAAAGTTCGTTAAATGCACTATTAAATATGTCATTTAATCGGTCTAATGTTCTGCCTGGTTTTAAGTTTTCTGGTGGATACTTTTTGTTTTGGATTAAAAATGCTCTGGTACTAAAGTCGAATGCAAAAAACGTTCTGTCATACGGTTCAACATCTTCCCTAGGAACAATGCTTCTATCTTCTTCAACTTCATATATGTTTGGAACGTATTCCTGGCTAAATGTTCCTGCTATTACACCTCTATCTAATTCGATATCACTATTAATAACATAACGCAAACCATGTTCCGCTACATAAAAGCCTGTGTCTTGCAGGTAATTATAGAGTAATGCTTCTCGATTTTCTACATTCACTTCTTCATAAACTTGATACACAAAAAAATCCACCAGAACCATCCTCTCCCTTGTAAGATGATTCCATTATACTAGATATAACCAAAACGTCAAACTAGACTTTCCTCCAATTGATATACAGATTCAGAAGAAATCCACATTTTCTCCCCTGTCTTTTCTACCACAATCCTTAAATCAATTCCAAATTTGTGTTCTTCTACATCAATAACACGTGCTCGAAGTCCGTTCAACTCACCATTTTCACTATCGATAATTTCAACAAACTTTACACTTTTAAAATCCTCCACACTACATACCTCCCTGCTCATTATTAAATACACCTACCTTCTTCTATAATTATTTTGGAATTTCCTTCTAAGTGACATTTTTATTTTTTATTTTTCGCAATAAGTAAAGAGACCTGTCTTATATTGACAGGCCCCTTCGCTTATCTTCTGACACTATCATCATACCACCCCTATCTCAAAATAGTGCGCCAACTTTGCGCCAAAACTTTGCCATTTTTACGCCAAAAGTTCGCCACTCCCTAAACGGTTAATGGCTCCTCATTCTTCTCGATAACTTCCATCCTCAACATAAATGCCAGTGAATAAATAGCTCGCGCCTTCTCCCGGTCATACGTCCGGCTGGAAATGTTCAATTCGGTATACACCATATAATCAAAGTTCCGATCAACATCATCATTCAGATAGCGCATCTCAATAATTTGACGCTGGCGCTTCGGCAACCTCTTTACCGCTCTCTCTACGCGCTCTGTAAGCTCCCTGATGCGTTCCTCAGCATCCACATTCCAGGAGGCATTGTCACCTACCTGGTCACTCGTCGCGTTCGTCTGACCGTGAAAGCGAGGCTCGTATGAAGGAGTATTTCTTACCTCGCGTCTTTCAAAGCCGATGCGACGATAAATACGCGCAGTATCCAGTACGCCTTCTATTCTTTTCTGCGTAGCTTTCCGGTCAATTTTCGGCAAAAACGACATTTGCATGACGACTCCCCCTGCTCATGGTAAAATATTCTTGTGAGAGTAAGAACAGGGAATCCCTCTCCGGATGGCCGTCCAGAGAGGGGGTTTTTGTTTATTTATCAGGGAAAGAGGATATACTTAAGTAGTAGGATCTCTGTACCTTTTTTCTCTCCCTTACCCTTCTGCATTTCAGAGGGGATTTTTATTTCTGATTAGCGACCGCTATTCTCAATCGACGATTCGCTTCGCTAAACTTATCAACCAGCTTTTGAAGCTCTTCATTGTCCTTCCGCAACCGTTCAACCTCATCCAGCACCGCTTGAAAATACGGTGGTTCTGTTTTCAGCTCGTGCGTTTTCACTTCTCCTCATCCTCCCTTGCTTCATACTTTCTGCAGCTCTGCCACTTCTTCCGGAAGTCCGTTCCCGGCCCGTTGGAGTCGCCATACAACTCGCATTTGAAATACGTTCCGCCCCACTTTTTTCGATACAGGTACCGGCAAGTACCGCATGTTGTCCCTTCTGGCCCCGGACCTAAATGTTTCCGCATCTTATTCGGCTCTTTCTCCATTTCAGCCGGAGAAGGCGTAGGCATATCCGGGAATAAATCAAGCTGCTCTACCTCGTTCATACATTCTCCACCTCCAGCAGTTCTGGATTTTCGTAGATGTTGCCGATAATCTCTAGTTCGCCGGTCTAATACCGGCCTTTTTTATTTCTTCTCACCCTTTGGGTGTCTGTTCATAAAATGTTAGAGACTCTACACCCAGGAGGGAATTTTCATGAATCTATATACAAGTGATATAACGCAAGGATACAGTCCATATCCATTTGCGTTTACACCCGTACAGTATCAAGCCCAACCTGTACCACCTTCATATGCGATGTATCAAACCAATTTACAGGCCGTTCTTCCTCTTTTACGACAAGCAGTACAAGGAGAACGTAACGATGAACTTTTTTACGATTACCTGATTCAAAACGCTCCATCAAATCAGGACAAAGAAATCATTATCTCCATTCGTGATGATGAAAGGCGCCATCGTCAGATGTTTAGGCAGATGTACTATTCTCTAACAGGTCAAACTATTGGGCCGAGCGATAGCGAATCGTTTGAGAAACCAACCACCTATCTTTCGGGAATCGAAAAGGCCTTATTTGGTGAACTAAGCGCAGTAGAGCTTTACCGAAAAATTTACTTTATGATCCCGGGTACAGTATTCAAAAATATGGTGTTTGAGATTT
>JAAROH010007864.1_pt1 | contig 27102 bp, 24 predicted proteins | sample 7248631 | NCBI WGS metagenome assembly JAAROH01 (sample SAMN09772309, study PRJNA484901) | compost metagenome | isolation source: Vermicomposting unit | place: India
AGATTCAGGTTCTAGTGGTGGCAACACCGTGGGGGTTCAAGTCCCTTCATCCGCACCATTTTTTTTATAACATGTAACGAATGAATTGGTTTTTAATATATTGTTGATAAATGTATAACATAAGAAGTGCGGACAGTCGCTGTTCATGCTTTTGCATGGATAGAGGAAAGTCCAGGCTCGCCCGGGCTGAGAGGCTCGGAGTGTTTGTGCCTGCCGCAAGGCAGGGCAGTCGCGCAAGCGGCTGACGGCGGTGAAATCGGCTACGTTCCTTTTGGAATATGCCGAGAATAGCCTGAAAGTGCCACAGTGACGTAGCTCTACTGGAAACAGTAGGGGTGGAACGAGGTAAACCCCGCAAGCGAGCAACCCAAATTTTGGTAGGGGCACTATCCGAAGGGAAATGAACCGGAGGATAGACGGGACAGGAGTCTCGTAGATAGATGACTGTCGCTTCCATGTACCAGGCTGGCTGCCGTGATGAGTACGGGAAGTACAAAACCTGGCTTACAGCACTTCTTATAGCCGATATATGATCTTATAAGGAAACCGTTCCGTTATTTAGGAACGGTTTTTTCTACATTTGTTGTCAATTTGAAACCCAGGAGGCGGAAGAATGAATTTTACGATTACACCGGAAGCGGTACAGGCCTACAAAAAATATGCGGGATTTCGGGAAGGGGATTGCTACCGGTTGTATGTACGTACTGGTGGTCCTGGTGCGGGTGGACTGTTTTATGCTATCGAAAAAAGCTCGCAGAATGAAATGAAGGCAGGAGATGCTGTGTTTGAGGTGGGAGGTATTCGATTCTTTATCCGGGCAAGCGATGCTTGGTATTTCGAGGGAGGAACGTTATCGCATAATAAATATTTAGGAGAGTATGGATTTGAGTTTCACAATCCTTTGCTGGAATAGAGAAGAGGGGTGTGTATGAACCGGATATTGCAGTTTGATGAATGGACGGAAGCGGTCGGGGGGCTGTTTCATGAAATCGAACAAGCTCCACAACGCTTTGAAGCGCGTGCTGCTGAATTGTATGCCCAGCTGTCTCGGTGGAAAGAGCAAATGGATGAGGAGCAGCTTCGTCCGTGGGAAGCGATGTTGTACACATGCCTTGGGATTTTACAGTGGAATAGCCAGCCAGAAGGAAAAGGAGCGGAAAGCTGGTTGCGTCGGGCGGTTGATTTGGCACCAGAATTGGAAAAGGCATGGAAATACATGAAGCTTGTGCTGCTTGCCGAACTTGCTTCTCTGTTTGACGATATTTCCTTTTTTCCGCTGCGCCAGGTAGATCCGTCCGAGCGTCGTAAACAGAAAACACTTGAAGTTCTTCAGGGTATTGAGCGTCTTACCGGGGAAAAAATCAAGCTGGCCGAGCGGTGGATTGCAGAAGGGAAAGCAACGGAGAAACATCTTGCTGCAAAAGATATTGTATGGGAGGAAGCATCCGCCTGGCTGGCTGGACTGTCGGAATTGGTGCGCGAAGTGGAAGCGTGCGCTATGGCCTACCATCAGTCCATTAGTGGCTTGTATGCGCCCGAAGAGATGTTGCGGGAGTTTAACGAAGCGCTTGAGAGACTAAACGCTTATTTCGAAGACTGGAACACGGCGATGGTCGGCTACCGAAGGGAAGCGAAACAGTCGCCTTCCGCATTGGAACGTCTGGATGCGCTTGTCGGTATGAAAGATATCAAAAAGCGGATTCATGATTTGTATTATTTTTTGCTTTATTTAACAAAGCGCCGAGAGCTTGGATTCAAGATGCAGGACGAGATTGGACTGCACGCGATTCTCATGGGAAATCCAGGCACGGGCAAGACGACGATAGCCCGTCTTTTGGCAGAAATTTACCATGAACTTGGGCTTCTGGAACGCTCTTCCGTTATTGAGGTGGATCGTTCCCAGTTGGTGGGTTCTTATGTAGGGCATACGGAGCAGAAAGTAATGGAAGCGGTGCAGCGCGCGGTTGGCGGGGTGTTGTTTATTGATGAGGCGTATAGTTTAAAACGCGCAGGAAGCGCGGAAAACGATTTCGGACAGGTGGCGATCGATACCCTTGTCGCGGCGATGACCGGGGGGGAATATGCCGGTAAATTCGCTGTTATACTGGCCGGATATCCGGAAGAGATGAGAAATTTTCTGCTGGCTAATCCTGGTTTACGCAGCCGTTTTCCAGAAAGTGGTCATTTTTACCTGCCCGACTTTACGATGGATGAACTGGTGGCTATTGGACAGATGGTGGCCCGCAATAATCAGTTTGTGCTAACGGAAAGTGCGGTTGCTGCTTTGAAAGAGCGGATTGAAGTGGAGCGTGTGGACGCTACGTTTGGCAACGCGCGTACAGTCAAAAATATCGTGCTTGACGCGATTACGGCAAAAGGACGTAAGCTGAAAGGCAAAGAAGAGCTGCCAGCTGATGAATTTACCATTTTATATGCGGAAGATTTTGCACGTCCGCTTCCGCAAGCGAAGCCGGCAACTGAACGCTTGCATGCTTTGGTCGGGTTGAAGGAAATTAAAGAAGAGATCAAGACATTGTTTGCGCTTTTATCCATTCAGCGGAAACGGAAAGAGCAAGGCTTACCCGTTACGCCGCTGCAGTTTCATGCCTTTTTTTCCGGCAATCCGGGTACCGGTAAAACGACGGTAGCAGAAATTTATGCTTCGATCTTGAAAGAAGCGGGCATATTGAAGCGAGGACATTTGGTTACGGTCGGAAGGGCAGATTTAGTAGCTGAATATGTAGGACAGACAGCCGTTAAAACGAGGCGAAAAATCACCGAAGCGCTGGGTGGCGTGCTATTCATTGACGAAGCTCACGCCTTGATCCCATCCGGCTCGAATGATTACAGTGCAGAAGCGATCGATACGCTGGTTGAAGAAATGACAAAACATAAAGAAAATCTTGTTGTTGTGCTGGCTGGATATCCCGGCTTTATCGAGCAGTTATTGGATACGAATCCAGGCCTGCGTTCCCGGTTCAAAAAGTATTTTCATTTTCCGGATTATTCATTACAAGAATTACTCGAAGTGGCAAGAACTTATGCCGCTGAACAGGGCTATCAGCTTTCGTTGGAAGCCATCAACCGTTTGCGTCGGTATTTCGAACAGCGAAGCGGAGAGCGAAGCGGCAATGCTCGGCTTGCGCGCGATGTTATTGAGGAGGCCATGCAGCGCCAGGCAAGGCGTTTGATGGATACGGGGCACACAGCATTTACGCGGGAAGAATTAATGCGATTGGAAGAAAGTGATATCCGCCCCTTCCCGTTTTTGTCATAAATATCTATGATAAGTATAGAAGAGCTACGGCAGAATAGGAGGAAACGGCATGATAATCCGGCGAAACGGATGGGTGCACCGTTTGTTGGTTGAGCTGGCCGGAAAAGCGCAAAAGGTAAAAGAAGAAAAAGACATGTTGCAGACGATTATTGATCATGCCTACGAAGGTGTGTTAATTGTCGACCCGAACGGATATATCTTAATGGCCAACGAAATTTACGCGAATTTTCTGGGCTGGAAGCTTAGCGATATGATTGGTAAGCATGTGACTGAAGTCATTGAAAATACGCGGATGCACATCGTGGGTCAGACTGGAAAGCCGGAAATTGCCCAAATTCAAAAAATTAATGGGCGCGAGATGATTGCCAGCCGCATCCCGGTGTTTAACCAGGGAAAAGTGGCAGCCGTTGTTGGAACGGTGATGTTCCAGGAAGTTGATGATTTATTTGCGCTTACCACTAAAGTAGAAAATCTGCGCAAAGAGTTGAATTATTACAAAGACGAGCTGGACAAGCGGTTGCAGGCGAAATACTCGTTTGATACGATTCTTGGCACAAGTGAAGAACTGGAAAAAGTAAAAATACTAGGGCGCCGTGTAGCCAAAAGTGATACAACTATTTTGCTTAAAGGGGAGAGCGGTACAGGCAAGGAATTGTTCGCCCATGCTATTCACCGGGAAAGCTACCGCAGCGCGGGGCCGCTTATTAAAGTGAACTGCGCCGCCATTCCGGATACGTTGCTTGAGTCGGAACTGTTCGGTTACAAAGGAGGTTCCTTTACAGGGGCGAAAAAATCCGGAAAGAAAGGGAAATTCGCCCTCGCGAAAGGCGGTACGATTTTTCTTGATGAAATTAGCGAAATGCCTTTAATGATGCAGGCGAAATTGTTGCGGGTACTTCAGGAAAAAGAAATTGAACCGATCGGCGCGGATAAGCCAGAATCAGTTGATGTGCGTATTATTGCTGCTACCAACAAAGATTTACTCACTCTTGTGGAGCAGGGAAAATTCCGCCATGATTTGTATTATCGCTTGAATGTTGTAATGCTTGAAATTCCGCCGTTGCGTGAACGAAGCGAGGATATTCCGCTGTTAATTGAATCGTTTTTGCAGCAGTTGGAGAAAGAGACAGGTATCCGTGCCAAAGGTGTAGAAGATGAGGCGATGCGTGCCTTGCTTGCTTACTCGTGGCCAGGTAACATTCGTGAACTTCGCAATGTGCTGGAGCGTGCTTTATACGTAAAAAACGGGGAAATGATTGCGTTGCAGGATTTGCCGCCGCTGCTGGCAACCAGCCCCCAGACAGAAAAGAAAATGGTAACATTAAAGCAAGCGGTGGAGAAAGCGGAAGCGGAGGTCATTCGCGAAACGATTCGTCGAACAAAAGGAGATAAGATTGCTGCAGCGCGGCAGCTTGGTATTAGCAAGTCCGGTTTATATGTCAAGCTGGCCCGGTACGGTTTAAACGAAGAAAGGTATCAATAATTGTTTGATACCTTTTTCTATTTTCTTGGAATTTTCGTCTATAATTTTGGAAAAGATGAAAGGGTTTTTATTTACAAATTATTTTGTTTTTTACATAAATAAGAAAAAATGAAGACTTTTCAAGCCCTATTTGTTATGCATAACGACCATCAAAAGTAACCAGAGTGTTTGGCACGATATTTGCTCCCTAAATCAGTAAGATTATTAAGAAAAAAAGAGAGGAGCGGGTATGGTACGTAGGTAGAAAGTAGAGCAAGAAAAGAATTGAAAGCGGTTCAATACATGGTATAGACAAAGGGAGGAAGCTGGATGGAAATTGTAGTTATTTTATTGGCGCTGTTTTTCCTGATGTTTGTCGCTTATCGTGGCTTTAGCGTCATTTTGTTTGCGCCCATTGCCGCACTGTTTGCGGTGCTTCTGACTGATCCAGGGTATGTGCTCCCATTTTTTTCAGGTGTATTCATGGACAAAATGGTCAGCTTCATTAAAAACTATTTTCCTGTATTCTTGTTGGGAGCGATCTTTGGTAAAGTCATTGAAATGTCCGGCTTCGCGAAATCGATTACGGGCGCGGTTATCAAAATGATCGGTCCGAGTCGGGCGATGCTGGCTATTGTATTGGTTGGCGCGATTCTTACGTATGGGGGCGTTTCCTTATTCGTTGTGGCGTTTGCTGTATATCCATTTGCAGCGGAATTGTTTCGAGCAGCTGATATTCCGAAACGCCTGATTCCAGGAACTATTGCACTTGGGGCGTTTACGTTCACAATGGATGCTTTTCCGGGAACGCCACAAATTCAGAATATTATTCCGACGACATTTTTCAAAACAGATACGTGGGCTGCTCCTTGGCTTGGTTTTATAGGTGGACTTTTTGTTTTCATTCTTGGTATGATTTACTTAGAATATAGGAGAAGAAAGGCAAAGGCAGCAGGAGAAGGGTATGGTACAGGTCACAAAAATGAGCCTGAGCTGGTTGCGGATGAGAAACTGCCGCATCCACTTATTGCTATCTTGCCGCTTGTTGTTGTCGGCGTATTTAACAAAATTTTCACAAATATGATTCCACAGTTCTACGGAAAGACGTTTGACTTTGCTGCCATCAATATTCCGAAAGTGGATCCGGTTGATATTTCTAAGGAGACAGCCATTTGGGCTGTTGAGGGCGCGCTTGTGCTCGGCATCTTGACGGTATTGGTTTTTTCATTCAACCGGATCAAAGAAAATTTCAACGCGGGAATTAACGCATCGATCGGTGGCGCGATGCTGGCGACGCTTAACACGGCTTCCGAGTACGGATTTGGCGGCATTATTTCGCTGCTTCCCGGATTTAAGGCTGTGAATGAGGCAATGGCGAATACGTTTACAAATCCGCTGGTCAACGAAGCTGTAACAACAACGACGCTCGCTGGTATCACCGGCTCCGCATCGGGCGGGATGAGCATCGCGCTGGCAGCTATGGGGGAGACCTATTTGGAACAGGCGCAGAAGATGGGCATCGACCCGGAAGTGTTGCATCGCGTAGCTTCCATGGCGTCTGGCGGCATGGATACGTTGCCGCATAACGGTGCTGTAATTACGCTGCTTGCGGTTACCGGGCTGACACATAAGCAATCCTATATTGATATTTTCGTGATGACTGTTATCAAGACAGTCGCTGTATTCTTTATTATCGCACTTTATTATATGTTTGGTATTGTTTAAAATTTCGCTTCATTGCAAGCGATTTCAATTCTATTCTCAGAGCAATGATTACTAATTTCGATGAGGAGTGAGTCGAGTGAGTGTCTACACATCCATTGAGGAAGCCTTAAGCGGAATTCAAGACGGCGCGACGATTATGGTGGGTGGCTTCGGCCTGGTAGGAATTCCAGAGAAGTTGATTCTCGGATTGCGCGACCTTGGCGTAAAGGATCTAACAATTATTTCGAACAACTGCGGCGTAGACGATTGGGGTCTGGGCGTGCTGTTACACAATAAACAAATCAAAAAAATGATTTCTTCTTATGTGGGAGAGAACAAAGAGTTTGAACGTCAGTTCCTTTCCGGTGAACTAGAAGTGGAATTGGTGCCCCAAGGGACATTGGCAGAACGCATTCGTGCGGGTGGCGCAGGTATCCCGGCATTCTATACGCCTGCCGGCGTAGGTACGCCGCTGGCGGAAGGACGTGAAGTGCGCGTATTTAACGGCAAAGAATATTTGCTGGAAACGGCGTTGACAGCTGATTTTGCCCTCGTGAAAGCGCAGAAGGGGGATACGATGGGCAACTTGATTTATAACAAAACTGCGCGCAATTTTAACCCGATGATGGCGGCGGCTGGTAAGATTACAATTGCTGAAGTAGAAGAACTTGTAGAGCCGGGCGAACTCGATCCGGATCACATTCATACGCCGAGCGTGTATGTACAGCGCATCATTCAATGTACAAATTATGAGAAACGAATCGAGCGCAGAACAGTGCGGGCATAATGGCTAGGGACAGTCATGCGGATCATAATGAGGAGGGGAATACAATGGCATTAACCAGAGAGCAAATTGCGATGCGAGCGGCGCAGGAGATTGAGGACGGTTTTTACGTGAATTTGGGAATAGGCATTCCGACGCTGGTGGCTAACTACATTCCGAAAGAAAAACGCGTAGTGTTACAATCGGAGAACGGTCTTCTCGGCATTGGGCCATATCCAACGGAGGACGAAGTAGATCCGGAAGTAATTAACGCCGGTAAAGAAACGATTACAATGATTCCAGGCGCGAGCATTTTTAGCAGTGCAGAATCGTTCGGAATGATTCGCGGCGGTCATATTGATTTAGCGATTCTTGGCGGCATGGAAGTATCGAAAAATGGCGATCTTGCCAATTGGATGATTCCAGGCAAAATGGTCAAAGGCATGGGCGGCGCGATGGATCTTGTGCACGGCGCGAAGCGCATTATCGTCATTATGGAACACGTTAACAAATACGGACAGCCGAAAATCCTGAATGAGTGCACGCTGCCGCTGACCGGAAAAGGCGTGGTAAACCGTATCATTACGGATCGGGCAGTCATCGATGTAACTGAAAAAGGGCTGGAATTGGTAGAAGTTGTTCCGGGATATACGGTACAGGATATTCAGGATTGTACGGAACCGGAATTAATAATTTCTCCAAAATTAGCAAGTCAGGCATAGTTGAATGATAGTAAGGAGATTTTGCTTTTATGACAAAATTGGTGAGGGATAAAGCGGTATTTATTACGGGAGCCGCAAGTGGCATCGGTCTGGAAATTGCGAAAGAGTTTGCCAAAGAAGGGGCAAAAGTAGCGATTAGCGATATAAATGCTGAAGCGGCTATAGCTGCTGCTTCCGAACTGGAAGCGCAAGGGTATACGGCCATCGGTATGGGATGCAACGTGGTGGAAGAGGAACAATTGAAAGCTGCGCTTGACGAAACGGTAGTGAAATTTGGATGTCTCGATGTATTAATTAATAACGCAGGATTGCAATATGTTTCCCCGATTGAGGAATTTCCAACCGAAAAATTCGAATGGCTGGTAAAAGTCATGCTGGTAGCGCCATTTATGGCGATTAAACACGCATTTCCAATTATGAAAAAGCAAAGATACGGTCGGATTATTAATATGGCTTCCGTTAACGGTCTCGTTGGCTTTGCTGGTAAAGCGGCGTATAACAGCGCAAAGCACGGTGTTATCGGGTTGACAAAAGTGGCGGCGCTGGAAGGCGCGGCGTATGGTATTACTGTTAACGCGATTTGCCCTGGGTACGTGGATACGCCACTTGTGCGCGATCAGTTGATCGACTTGGCAAGAACGCGCAATGTACCGCTAGAAAAAGTATTGGAAGAAGTGATTTACCCACTTGTGCCTCAGCGCAAGCTATTGTCTGTTAAGGAAATTGCGGACTATGCGCTGTTTATCGCAAGCGACAAAGCCGCCAGTGTCACCGGCCAGGCTATTGTTATTGACGGTGGTTATACAGCACAATAATTGGAAAAATTCCGGATGCTTATGCTCCGGAATTTTTTCTTATCCGATCGGACAGAAAAGGCTTGTGACTTACGCTTCTTCTCCCGATTCTTTACCGAAGAACAGCACGACGAGTACAGCGAGCATTGTCATGGTAAAGAACATGGTGAAAATGTACGGGAATCCGATGCCTATACTGATTAGCAATCCGACGAGATACGGAGCGATAATGCCGGCGATACGTCCGAAACCGGCTGCCCAGCCAGTACCGGTGGCACGGAAGGAAGTCGGGTACTGCTCAGCAGTATATGCGTAGGTTGCTCCCCAGGCACCGAGGTTGAAGAAGGACAGGCAAACGCCGGAAATAAGCAGTGTCCATACGTTAGGAGAGAGACCAAACGTAAGGGATGAGAGAGCGGCCAACACCATAAATGTTACGAGCGTAGCTTTTTTGCTCCACTTGTCAACAAAGTAGGCGGCGGTAAAGTAACCCGGAATTTGCACCAATGTCATGAGCAGTACATATTCAAAGCTTTTAATAAGAGTAAACCCTTTCATAACCATGATAGAAGGCATCCAGAGCAGCATGCCGTAGTAGGAAAACACGGAAGCGAACCAGAGAAGCCAGAGCACGAATGTTGTGCGGCGGTAGGAAGCGGACCAAAGCAGCTTAATTTTTTGCCCAATTGTTTGTTGATTCGTCTGTCTTGTAAAAGCGGGGGTTTCCGGAAGCGCCCGGCGTAAATAGAGTGCATATAGCGCGGGTAGAGCGCCTATGAACAGGGCGATACGCCAACCGTATTCCGGAATGACAAAGTAAGAGATAACAGCAGCTAAAAGCGCTCCACCTGCCCAGAAGCTTTGTAGCCAGACAACCCATTTTGCGCGATTTCGTTGTGGGGCAGATTCTAGCACGTACGTTGTAACAACGGGTAATTCCCCTCCTAGGCCAAAGCCAACGATAAAGCGAAATACCATAAAGATGATAAGGGAAGTGGCGAGCGCGTTGAGTCCGGTTGCGATGCTGTAAATTAATAGTGTAATAATAAAGAGCTGCTTGCGTCCATAACGGTCGGCCCACAAACCGGCCAGGGCTGCTCCTAACGCCATACCAATAAAGTTAATGGTACCAATAAATCCCATTTCAGTTGGTGCTAGGCCCCATTCTGCCTGTAGCGCAGCAAGAACAAAAGCTAGAATGCCGACGTCCATGGAGTCAAACAGCAGACCGACGCCGGAGACACTAAGCATTTTTAGCGCCCGGCGTTTTTTCTTTTTTTTGTGCATATCATTCACCCTTTCTTGTTATTTTAATGATACATTGGATCTTGGATGCTATATTGTATTCAAGCGCAGATGAATTGCTTATGTGAAAGAAACCGGTAAGAAAACTTTATTTTTGAAATAAAAAACAGGCGGATGGGTATCGCGCCTGTTTTGTGGTGATATGCTGTTATGCGATTTCAATCAGAGTATCTAGCTTGCAAATTTGGAGAATTCTTTTTACCGGAAGCGAACTATTAATCATTTTTACTTCATAATGAGAAAGCAGCGGATGAATCCAACTGATTAAGAAGCCGATTCCCGTACTGTCGATACATCGTACTTGGCGTAAATCGATAATAAGCTGATTCGGGTATTCTGGAAGCTCTACTTCTTTTACTTTTTCTTCCATTTGTCGTACAGTTTCAAAATGGATATCCTCTTGAAAAATAAATACCACTTGATTTTCCTGTACCTTATAATCAATCATTATTTTGTCCCCTTTATCTTTCTTTTTCATTATTTACTTTCTTTCAAAAATGAGGCCAGATGTTTTCTAAATTTTGTAAAATTTGAATTGTTTACTTAATTTTTATTTTTTGTTATGAGGTAATTTTTTAGATAAGGGTGACGGTACTCATTCCGTGTTCCACCTATGTTCCTTCGTAATGTCCTATTCCTGAATGTTGAATTTGCCATTTAACTGATTGCTAAGCAAGCTCAATTCTTCCGCCATCTTCGCCACCTGTTCAGAAGCGGTGGCAACTTCGCTAAATGTTTGCTGAAAATCGAGAATATATTGGCTTACATTCTGGATTTTTTCGCTGTTTGCGCGCACTTGAACGGAAGAATTATTCATAATCTCCATAATAGCGTTGTTCATCTCACGGAAACGGCTTGTTTGTTTTGTAATTTGTTCAAACGAGTCTTCAAAAGAATTTACATTGTTTTGCACCATAGAAATTTGTTCATGAATATGCTCAAGCGCTGCTTGCGTCTGCATGGCCAGATTCCGCACTTCTTTGGCAACAACAGTAAAGCCGCGCCCGTGTTCGCCAGCGCGCGCTGCTTCGATGCTCGCGTTAAGAGAAAGTACATTCGTTTTATTAGAGATCGCGTGAATAACTTGTACGATTTCGCCAATTTTATTGGCGCTTTCGATTAACTCTTTTGATTTCTCGCGCGTTTCGTCCATGATTGTTGCGATGCGGTCGATTTCTTTCAGCGCCGACGAAATTTCTGCTTTTCCTTCTTCTACATCTTTCACCATTTTTTGTGATCTTTCTTGAATGTCGCGCGTGCCTTCGAGCATTTGGGTGACATGCGCCTCTTTTTCGCAAATGGAAGCGCTGGTTTGTTCTGCGGTGGCGACAAGCATCTCCGATGATTCATTGAGGCGGTGTTGAATGTGCTCGATTTCGTTTAAGCGCATCATGGAAGCAGTATACGAATCGATATAGGTGGCAATAGCGATTTGCATATCAAGCGAACAAAGGCGCTGAAAGGAAACAAACGCTTCATACGCTTCTTCTACAGAGGGCATTTCTCTAAGAAGCACAGCAAGCACTTCGTTCTGTATAAGCGTGTAAGCACCAATATACCATTCTGGAAAGAGGTTAATGCGGTTGTGCACATTGCCAATAATTTTGCGGCGTATGATATACTCTTGGCCAATTTCGCCGGATACCATATCCATCAGGTAACGTTCCAACGTCTGGCGCAACTTATCTATGGAACTGTGATGATTAATAATCGTCATGAGGTCTGGAACTTGTGACAATTTCTCGTAAAAAGCATGTACAATGTCTTTTACATTTTTACTGAAAATAGGACGAATTGAAACAAGACGCTGCAAATCTTCCACAGTAAGCCCTACAAATTTGACTTTGGAAGCTTCTGTACTATTCATCAGTTCCTTGTAGTAGCGTGAGACGTCAACGGAAGGCGACGCTTTAGACGAAGGCGATTTTGTCCCTTTTAAAAATCCTAAAGCTTTTTTTTCGTTACCGGATAAATATTCAAACGGACGTCCTTTCATTTTTCTTCTCCTTTACACGTGATATATAAAATTCTAAATAAGTCAGCGGAAGAATAGTTAAAATCAATGAAGATTATACCATGACAGTAGGTTGTAAACTCATACTTTTATACTGAAAAAGTATAATAAATTTGTATATTTCTTAAAAACTGTTTTTTTTAATATCCATTATATGTAGGTCAAAAGGGTTGTTTTGTATGTAAATTGTTGAGGGGGAAGCAATTGCTACGACGCCAGCGTCATAGTAGGCACCAGCGTCGGTGGATTGGTGAGTTGTTCTTACTTTAATACAAGGTAGAACCCTAACATTGTCATAAAAGGAATAGTAGTAATGGAAGCCAATGTGGAGAATACGGTCATGGCTGCTCCGTATTCTTCATCGCGCGAATAACGTGCAAACAAAATAGATGCCAATGTAATCGAAGGCATTGTAGATTGCACGATAATAATCTGCGCCACTTCCTTCGGCAAAGAAAGAACATAGAGCAAAAGCGCGGTGATTACAGGAAAAATGCAGAGCTTCATCACAAGCGGCATGCTGATATGATGAAGGGTAACCGAGCTTTTTTTTCTAAGCATAGAAGGAATAAGCATCCCAATATATATCATGGCGAGCGGAGAAGCGAGACTAGCAAGCGTCTCCGTTAGTTTCATGACCCCGGAAGGCGGTGTAAATTGGAAGAATGCTACAAGCATGCCTGTAAAAATAGCCAACATCGGAATATTGATGAGCGCTTTTAATGCTTGGAAATTCAACTTTTTCTCCCTTTGCAGCATGATGACACCAAGCGTCCAGATTGTGAAATCGAGTCCGGCATCAAAGATAGCGGCCAAAAGCGCGCCTTTTGGTCCGAATAGCGCCGCACAGAGAGGGATGCCAATGAATCCAGTATTTCCGAGTCCGGATAAAAGCGCCATTTCTTTCGCCTTGTCGGGTGGGACACGCATGGCCTGTGCTGCCATCCAACCGAGGAACACACCTAGGCAGTTAATGATAATGGAACCGAGAAAAGTTAGCAAGACAAGTGAAAGGAAAAAACTGTCTATCTTTGTTTGAAAAACACCGTTTAAAATGATACATGGCATTGCCACATTAATAATGATAGCAATCAATAGTTGACGGCGTTCAGTGGTAAAGGGAATGCGGTTTGCCAATAAAGCTCCGATAAGGATCATAGCCGCCATAATTAGGATAGAAGATAAAACGGCTGAAATCTCCACCTTTCTCTCCCTCTTTCTTTCTATGTTTAAATATTTTGCCGAGAATATCATAATAAAAAGCGGCCTGTTCCGGCAATAGGAAGAGGCCACTTCCTGTTGGGTTATACGCTTTTCATACGTTCATAGAGTCCATCGTAGAAGCGCGCTTCAGAGCGGGTGATGTAAGCGCCAGCGCGGTACATCAATTCTAAATCCTGTGGTGAGGTATAACGGTTGAGTACGTTCTTGCATAATTGATAATGACGCGGTTCGTGGTGATCGGCGTGTACCGTCCAGAATGTTGTGTTCAGCTTATGTTCTTTGTTGTAATTCGGGTGTTCCAGGCCTTTGCCGATAAGTTTCATCACTTTGCCGGCGAACAGTTCGGAACCGAACCCAATGGCCGCCATCGCTTCCAGCGGAGTTGCATTGCGCAGAAAGTAGATGAATGTATCCACCGCTTCTTTCGCCGCCGGAGCAACCGGGTAGTCAGGCACGTATTTTTCATTGGTCGGCACATCAGGAGCTGCAGTAATAAGAAAAGAGTGATAGAGGCGGGAATGATAGGCTTTTGGATTGCCGCGTCCTCCTTCATCCCACAAGTTGTCGACAAGCGGTACCCACCAGTCGTCTTCAGGTTTCACCGCTGCTATCGCTGCGCCAAGAATGCGCGGGAAATTGCGGCTGTAATAGCTATATTGCAATGCGAATTCGCGCACTTGCGCCTGTGTCCATTGACCGGCCAGTAGCGTTTGCATGAATGTTCCCTGAATGATTTCTGCTTCAACGATGTCCCAAATTTTTTGTTCAATTTGCTCATAATTCTTAATCGCCATCAGACAAAACACTCCCTATATAATAATCCTTTGTTTTCAGCATTGTTCAGCAGTATATAAGTGTAACTACAGCCTTATGTATTTTACATCCTATGATTTTGTGAACATAAAAACTTACTTATTATACTCATAACTATTGCCAGAAAGTCAAGGTTGTTTTGTTTTGATTTGTCGTCTGAACGCGTGGTTGGCGAGTTTCGCTTTTATTGATAGTATTAAATAGTAAGCGTAGATTTTTAGCGTGAAATATAGTATGTCATATGTGGTGTATGAACAATGTTGTTTTTTATGGAACTCTTTTGACCAATGATGTTAAGGTGGTTGGCCTAGAAAAACCGGCGAAGATAAATTTTTCAGCTTTATCTGGCGTAGGAAAAAGAAAGGATGATGATGATGCAAAAAATAGCGGTTTTAACTAGTGGTGGAGATGCACCCGGCATGAACGCGGCCATCCGCGCCGTTGTGCGGCGCGGCATTTCATACGGGATGGAAGTGTACGGTATTTATCATGGCTACGCCGGACTGATGGAGGGACAGATCGAGCCGATGAACGTAGGTAGCGTCGGCGATATCATCCAGCGCGGCGGTACGATTCTTCACAGCAGCCGTAGCGAAAAATTTAAAACGGAGGAGGGACAGCAGGAAGCGATTGCGCAGCTTAAAGCGAAGGAAATCGAAGGGCTGGTTGTCATCGGTGGCGACGGTTCATTTCGTGGCGCACAAAATTTGGCTGATAAAGGGTTTCCAACGATTGGGATTCCTGGGACAATCGACAATGATATTCCCGGGACAGAGGTAACGCTCGGCTTCGATACTGCTGTGAACACTGTCATTGAAGCGATTGATAAAATTCGTGATACAGCCACTTCGCATGAGCGTATTTTTGTCGTCGAAGTTATGGGCCGGCACTGCGGCGATATCGCGCTTTGGGCAGGCTTAAGCGGCGGTGCGGAATCGATTTTAATACCAGAAGTTGATTTTGATATGAAAGAAGTGACTTATCGCTTGCTGGAAGGAAATAAGCGGGGGAAAAAGCATAGTATTATTATTGTAGCGGAAGGCGTGTGCCCGGCTGCGGAAATCGCTCAAATGATTAAGGAGGAAGCGGGGCTGGAAACGAGGGTTACGGTGCTTGGTCATGTGCAGCGCGGCGGTTCACCGACCGCTTTCGACCGTATGCTCGGCAGTCGTCTGGGAGCCAAAGCTGTTGATTTGCTGCGCGAGGGCCAGACCGGAAAAATGGTCGGAATTCAACGCAACCGGATTGCCGTGGTCGATTTTGCCGACGTATTTAGCGGGAAGCATAGCATTGACCTAGATATGTACGAACTCGGGAAATCACTTTCCATTTAATCTATTTTTATTGCTCTAGGAGATGCTCTCCGTGTAAAATAATGGTGTTTTGTTTAAGGAAGGAGAGCTTGAATGAAAAAGCGAGTTACATTCGATTATATACAAGCGGAGCAGTTTTTCACGGAGCGCGAATTGGAACAGATGGCTCCGCAGGTACGGAAGGCGCATGAGATGTTACATACGGGCGCTGGTCCCGGTGGCGAGTATACAGGATGGGTAGAGTGGCCACACGTGTATGACCGCGGTGAATACGGGAGATTGAAGCAGGTAAGCGCGAAGATTCGTGAAAAAGCGGATGCTTTTGTGGTAATCGGGGTCGGCGGCTCTTATCTTGGGGCACGCGCTGCGCTGGAAATGCTGAAGCCCGCGTTCTATAATCAGCTGCCTAGAGCGCAGCGCGGCGGCCCGGAGATTTATTTTGCGGGCCATCAGTTAAGCGCTTCATATACAGCACAATTGTTGCGACTTTTGCAGGATAAAGAAGTATATGTAAATGTTATTTCAAAATCGGGCACTACGTTGGAGCCGGCGCTCGCATTTCGCTTGTTTCGCGCTTTTTTGGAGAAGCGATACGGAAAGAAGGAGGCGCGAAACCGGATCATTGCAACGACGGACAAGGCAAGAGGAGCGCTGAAACAATTGGCTGATGAGGAAGGGTATGAAACGTTTGTTGTGCCCGACAGTATCGGTGGACGTTATTCCATACTGACGCCGGTGGGTCTTTTGCCGATGGCGGTGGCAGGACTTGATACTGACCAGATAATGGAAGGTGCCGCAGATGCAGTATCTTTGTGCAGCAAGTCTGATATTTACGCCAACCCGTCTTATCTGTACGCCGCGCTCCGTAACTTGCTTTATAATAAGGGGAAAACGATTGAACTTTTTGTCGGGTACGAGCCGTCTCTTCTTTATATGGCTGAGTGGTGGAAGCAGTTGTTCGGGGAAAGTGAAGGAAAGGGCGGCAAAGGACTGTTTCCGGCCAGCTTGAATTTTTCCACTGACCTTCATTCTCTCGGCCAGTATGTGCAAGATGGTCGGCGCGATTTATTCGCTACGACGCTTTGGATCGAAGGCACGCGCGAGCGGGTGGCCGTTCCGGAGATGGAAAATGATCTGGACGGATTGAATTATTTGGCTGGTGTCACATTGGACGAGATTAACGCGAAAGCATGCGCAGGCGCGATGTTAGCTCACACGGAAGGCGGGGTTCCGAATCTGAAGGTAGCTGTTCCAGAAGCAACACCTTATTATTTCGGACAATTGGTATATTTCTTTGAAAAAGCGTGCGGCATAAGCGGACATTTGCTTGGGGTTAATCCGTTTGATCAACCCGGTGTGGAAGCGTACAAGCGCAATATGTTTCGCCTGCTGGGAAAGCCGTCCGTAACATAGTAAATACTATACCGCCGCTCCGTTTCGGGGCGGCGGTATGGTTTGTGATGATAGAAGCTGTTTGCGCATAAATGTGTATCGTTTTACTAGAATAGAAAAAAAGAAAGGTTAACGTATGACGAAGCGAGAAAGATAGCGGCATGGATGGAATAAGCTTATCTTACGCAATGAAAGGAAATAAGTGGAGTATAATGGGAGAAACGGGAGCAACCCGCAATTTACCGAATGAGGAGAGGAAAAAATGAATTGGGAGCAAAAGGTTACCAAGTGGAGAACATATCCTGCGCTGGATGAAGAAATAAAACAAGAGCTGAACAAAATGCAAAACGACCGGAAGCAATTAGAGGACTGCTTTTATCGCACTCTTGAATTCGGAACAGGGGGCTTGCGCGGTGAAATCGGACCGGGTACGAATCGAATGAATATTTATACCGTACGCAAGGCGTCAGAAGGGCTTGCGCGCTATATGGAAGAGAAGGGAGAAGAAGCGAAGCGGCGCGGTGTGGTGATCGCGTATGATGTGCGCCGCAAATCGCGGGAATTCGCGTTCGAAGCGGCGCTGACATTGACCAGGCACGGCATTCAAACATACGTGTTCGATGATATCTGTCCTACGCCGGTATTGTCATTCGCGGTGCGCCATCTTGGAGCGTATGCCGGAATTGTCATTACAGCCAGTCACAATCCTCCGGAATATAATGGGTATAAAGTGTACGGCCCGGACGGTGGACAGTTGCCGCCTGTGACAGCGGATGCTGTGATTGCCAAAGTAAATGAAGTTGAAGACGAACTGGCAGTTGAGACAGCTGATGAGCAGGCGGCGAGAGCGGCGGGCTTGTTGCGTATCATAGGCGCGGAAATTGATGACGCATACATACGGAACGTTTGCGCGCTCAGCGTAAATCCTGAACTTATTAAACGGATGAAAGACAGGCTTAGCATTGTATTTACTCCGTTGCATGGCACTTCCAATAAGCTCGTGCGCCGCGGTCTTCGAGAACTTGGCTTTACGAATGTCACCGTCGTCAAAGAACAGGAAGCGCCGGATTCGGAGTTTTCCACAGTGGCTTCCCCGAATCCGGAGGAACATGCCGCGTTTGAAATCGCCATTCGCTACGGAAAACAGATAGACGCCGATATTTTGCTCGGAACAGATCCGGACGCGGATCGTGTTGGCGTTGCGGTGAAAAATACCCAAGGGGAATATGTCGTGCTCACTGGCAACCAGACGGGAGCGCTTCTCTTGCATTATCTGCTCAAACAAAAGTGTGACAGCGGCTCTCTGCCGAAAAATGGAGTCGTACTGAAAACGATCGTAACGTCGGAAATCGGGCGCGCCATTGCCGATTCGTTTGGCCTTCAGACCGTTGATACGCTGACAGGGTTCAAATTTATCGGAGAAAAAATCAAAGAGTTTGAAGAATCGGGCGACCATACATTTGTGTTTGGCTATGAAGAAAGTTACGGATATTTAGTAGGCGACTTCGTCCGTGACAAAGATGCGATACAAGCGTGCCTTCTAGCGGCGGAAGTGGCCGCATACTATAAATCGCGCGGGATGACCATGTATGAAGGTTTGCTTGAGCTGTTTGCAACGTATGGGTATTATCTCGAAGACCTAGCATCTATTACGCTGAAAGGAAAGGAAGGACTTGCAAAAATCAGGGCGATTCTGCAAGCGTTCAGGCAACAGCCTCCTGTAGAGCTGGCAGGGCAACAGGTTACTGTCATTGAAGATTATAGGGCGGGTTTGCGGACATTTGCCCGTGAAAAGCAGAGCGAGCGGCTGACGCTTCCTTCATCTGACGTTTTGAAATATATATTAGAAGACGGGTCATGGTTTTGCCTCCGCCCGTCCGGAACCGAACCGAAAATCAAGTTTTATTTTGGCGTAAAAAGAAACTCTATGCAAGAAAGCCGTCAATGGCTGGAACAACTAAAGGCGGAAGTGATGAAGAAAGTAAATAAAATTCTTGCATAAACAGGAGCTGAAGAAGTTCCGCATTCTGAGAGAGGGGAAGCCTCTCTTTTTTTCTTATCCCCTTACTTATCCTCTTCCTCTTCTTGCTTCATGAATTTCCAAAAACGTTGTAATTCTTCGCGTTTTTCTTTCGGTGCGCTCAAATAGTCCTTAAAAAATGTATTAATTTCAGGGTCATTGATGATAGCGGAAAAATGTTCGGCTTTATATGATAAAGGATTATTGGTACGCCCGAGTAAATAGTCTGTCGTCGTATCAAAGTAATCGGCCAATTTGCTAAGCGTTTCGTAATCAGGCTGCCTTCTGCCCGTTTCGTATGCCGTGTACGCAGGTCTGGTAATTCCCAGAAATTTAGCCATTTCCTCTTGGGTCTTCTTTTTTCTTTTTCGCATATGAAGTAAACGTTCCGCTAACATCATGATTCTCCCTTATCTTTATTTACTTATTCCTATTTTACTGTAACAATATGTTACGAATAAATATCAGTAACAAATCGCTCCATTACACGACCGAACCCCCTTGACTTGTAGCGTTTCGACACATATAATAAATGTCATGATGTGTCGAATTGTTACTTAGAAAGGAGGGGAACGGGTGAGAATATGGCTCCGGGAAAAACGGATCAGCAAAAAGATGACGCAGGAAGAAGTAGCGAAAGCAGCTAATATTCAACGCGCTTACTACACGATGATCGAGAATGGCACGAGGAACCCCAGCGTTGTTGTAGCCAAAAGAATCGGAGCGGTTTTGGGCGTTGATTGGACCTATTTTTTTAAACATAAAAGTAACGAAACGACACATTATAAAAAAACAGCATAAATAAGGAGGTGCTATATGTTTCCCACGGAAAAAATCCAATCGAGTAGTATGGAAACCATACTGTTCTACTGCGCCGTCTTGGGAATATTGCTGTTTATCGGCGTAGTGTTAAGAGTGAAAGTGAAGTTTTTTAAGAAGTTTTTTATTTCGGCTTCTCTTATTGCGGGAACATTAGGGTTGTTGTTAGGGCAGTATGGTCTGGGTGTTTTACCCGCCGAAATGACGGAAAGCTGGGGTGCTTTGCCCGGCGCACTAATTACAGTCGTTTTTGCTCCGATGTTAATGGGCGTATCCATTCCAAATCCAAAGAAAATGGGGAGACTTATCGTTCCACATCTTTTATTCGGTTATATGGGTGAATGCATACAGATAGCCTTACCCTTTATTATAACCGGTCTTGTACTGATTCCGGTATGGAATGTTAATGAAATGTTTGGGTCTATTGTAGAAATCGGCTGGTCGGGTGGACATGGAACGGCTGGAGGTATGGTTGACGTATATAATCGCCTGGACTGGTCTGATGGAGGACCATTAGGTTTAACATCGGCAACCGTAGGGCTATTGGTCGGGATTATCGTCGGTATGGTGATCATTAATTATGGTGTCCGTAAAGGGTACACGTCAGTGATTAAAAATGTTCAAGAGCTTAACGTAAACCAAAGCGAAGATATTTTACCGCGGGCAAAGCAACCGTCCGGCTCGGCGGTGACAATGAATAAAGACGTGGTGGAATCGTTAGCCTTCCACGGGTCGCTAATTTCAATCGCGATTTTGATCGGCTGGGTTTTACAGAAGTTGCTCGGCGGGCTCGTTCCGGGGCTGCCATTATTTCCGATGGCGATGGTCGGTGGTTTAGTGGTGCAATTGGTCATTTCTAAAACGAAATTTGCGGAAGCAATAGACACCGGATGTTTGCATCGAATTCAAGGGCTGGCTCTGGAGTTTCTGATTATGGCGGCGATTGCTTCGATTAAGATCCCTGTTGTTATTGAATATGCGTTTCCTCTGTCCATTCTCATGGTAGTGATGACACTCGTCATGGTCTGGTATTTCTTTTGGGCCGGACCACGATTGTTCGGTAAAGATTGGTTTGAACACGCGATTGTTAATTATGGATCGCTTACTGGTGTGACAGCGGTTGCTTTGATGTTGTTGCGCACGGTTGATCCTGAGATGAAAACCGAAGCGGGCACAGGTTATGCCCTAAGAGCGCCATTTATCAGCCCGATTATTGGGGGTGGTTTGCTTACCTCAATTCTGCCTGTGATGGCCCATAATTACGGGTCGCTAAACGTTGGTGTCGTTTTTTTGATACTATTGTTCGTGTTATACATTCTTGCCAGAAGGCTTGGTTTTTGGACAAGGACGACGTGAATGAAGGTTCGTTGCTGAGAGAGTGTGGTCTGTAATAAATCGAAGCAAAGGTAATATATACTAAAATTATAAAATACTAGGGAGAGGTGAACAACCTGTTGCTTATAGCAAGATAAATAAACTGAAAATTTCTTGTATTTTAAGTAGCAGGAATCTTTATGTCGAAATATGAGTTTCTTTATTTGTCTCAGAGTGATGTGGTTGCGTGCGGAGCTTTGGTTATGGATGATGTAATTAAAGATTTGGAGTATGTGTTTACACTTCATCATGCAAACGATTATATCTTACCTTCTAAAGTGGTGTTGCGCTGGGGAGATGCAGAAAGTGAAGGAACGCGGGGAAGGATTAATGCGATGCCTGGCTATGTTGGAGGAGGTGTGGATATTGCCGGGATCAAGTGGATTGGAAGCGCGCCGAAGAACCCTCATGAATACCGTTTGCCGCGAGCATCGGCTTTGATTGTATTAAATGACCCGGAAACGATGCTTCCTCTTGCCGTTATGGATGGTACGGTCATTAGCGCGATGCGTACGGGAGGCGTAACCGGAACGGCCGCCAAATATCTTGCCCGGCGCGATTCGAAGGTGGCGGGAATGATTGGGGCCGGCACCCAAAATAGAACACAATTAATGGCGCTTAAAGCTGCGTTACCCCAATTGTCCAAGGTGAAGGTATATGATTTGTCACTTGAGCGTGCGGAATCGTTTGCGGCAGAAGTGAGCGAAACGCTAAATGTGGAGGTTATCCCTGTTTCCAGCGGAGAAAGAGCGGTTGTTGGCGCTGATGTTGTCGTTACGGCAACGACGGCAAAAGAGCCTGTTATTAAGGCGGAATGGATCAGCGAAGGCTGCTTTTACTCTCATGTTGGAGGATATGAGGCGGAGTTTTCTGTCATTGAGAAAGCGGATAAAATCGTTGTAGATGATTGGGAAGAAATTAAACATAGAGGGGTACAAACGCTGGCGCTGATGCATGCAGAGAAACAATTCCATACCGAAAACATTTATGCTGAGCTAGGTGAAATTGTTGTAGGGCATAAGAAAGGCAGGGAAAATGCACAAGAGTTTATTTATTTTAACTCCGTCGGCATGGCGATTGACGATTTAGTTGTGGCGAAGCGAATTTATGAAAATGCGAAACAAAAAGGAGTAGGAACACCTTTAACATTGTGGGATAAACCAGTATTTGTATAATGTAAGATGAAGCAAATAAGAACATCTTCTATGATGCTTTCAGGTTGTTGACAAGGTATTAAGTCAACAGCCTTTTTTAATTTTTTTCTATTATGTATATAATGAAAAAGAATTTGAACGGAGCGGACGAGGGAGGTACAGGGGATGTCATCAAAAACATTGTGGCGGGTTTTTGTCGTTTTTGCGCTTTTTTCTACTCTGTTTTTAACCGTTGGATTTTATTTAGGGGTCAAGGATATTCTGTATCCGTCCGCGGTTTCGTGGAGTACGGATAAGGGCGCGGAAGAGAAGGCAGAGACGCAGTATGAAAGAAATGTGAAAATTGTTGCGCTGGGAGATTCGCTTACACGCGGCACTGGAGATCAAGCGGGGCTTGGCTATGTAGGAAATTTGCGTGTGAAGCTGTCAGAGGCGAACGGTAGAAATGTGTATGTACTAAATCATGGGGTGAACGGATACCGAACGGACGATCTGCTTAGTGACTTGCGGAATAAAGAAGACATACGGCGTACCATTAGGCAGGCGGACATTATTACGTTGTCTATCGGTGGCAACGATTTGTTCAACGTGCAGTCTGAAGAAGTGAACCCGGAAGCAAGCAGTGCCCGTATTCCAGGGGCTGTAGTGCGGTATGAAAAAATTGTGGAGATAATTACTTCACTAAATCCGAAAGCGAAAGTGCTATATATGGGTCTGTATAATGCGTTTGGCGATTTGCCAAACGCGAAGAAAAGCTATGACGTTGTACGGCGTTGGAACGAGGAAACGGCCCGCGTGTTATATCGATACCCGAATACGATTTTTGTTCCTACGGATGATTTGTTCCGTGTAGGCGGTACGAAATATTTATCAAGCGACCATTTCCATCCGAACCAAGCTGGATATCGTCGCATAGGTGAACGGATGGCGGAAGTTTTGAAATAGGAGGAAAGACGATGGAACGGGAAATTACGCTGGAACTTGAACACGTGGAAAAAGTAATTCGTGGTAAACGTATTATTAAGGGGATTTCATTTTGTGTTCATGCAGGTGAAGTGTTTGGCTTTCTTGGACCTAACGGCTCCGGAAAGACAACGACAATTCGGATGATGGTCGGACTTATTCGGCCAACCGCTGGCCGGATTAAGGTATGTGGTTACGATATTCAAAAGCAGCCTACAAAGGCATTGGCTAATGTCGGTTCCATCGTTGAAAATCCGGAGCTGTATCCGTACTTAACTGGAATGGAGAACTTAGAGCATTTCGCTCGCATGATTCCGGGTGTTACCAAGGAGAAGATTGACGATGTTGTACTGCGCGTCAATTTGAATGAACGCATCCATGACAAAGTAAAAGATTACTCACTTGGTATGCGGCAGCGTCTTGGCATTGCACAGGCTTTGCTTGGCGATCCGAAGCTGTTGATTTTGGATGAGCCTACCAATGGCCTTGATCCACAAGGAATAAAAGAGCTTAGGGACTTTATTCGTCAGCTGGCAAACGAAGGTTTGAGCGTTTTTGTCTCAAGTCATTTGTTAAGTGAAATCCAGCTGATGTGTGATCGGGTAGCGATTATCAATGAAGGCGAAATGATTCGGGTTGGGGAAGTAAATGAGTTACTTAAGCAGGATATGCGCCATATGGTGTGGTATGTCGAGCCGGAAGAGAAAGCGCGCCGTATACTCACTGCATTTTCACATGTCCGATTGCTTGACCGAGCGGATGAAGGAATGATAACGGAAATCGCTCCTGAGCATATTCCGCGCGTGATTGCCAGGCTTGTTGCCGGTGGAGTAGATATTTATGGCGTGGAATGGAAGAAGCTGAGTCTGGAAGACTTATTCCTCACTATGACAGGGGAGAAGTAGCATGTACAGTCTTGTGATGAATGAATCGATTAAAATGTTACGAAGAAAGAGGCTTTGGGTTGTAGTGCTGATTCTGCTTGTGCTAGTGCCGATTTTTACATATGCGCAGCTTAGGGCTACGCTGAACAATCAAAAGCAACTTGGTACAACGGATTGGAAAGTGCAGGTGCGTCAGAGCATTAACGATACGACCAACCGGTTAAACAGCACGCGAATCCCAGAAGAATGGAAAAAATGGATGCGGATTCGCGTACAGCAGCTTCAATATTATCTCGACCATGATATTAACCCGACATCGCCCAACGGGGTCACGTTTACGCGCGACTTTATGAGCAATGCCGTTGCATTGTTTATTCCGCTTTTAATTGTTATCGTCTCTTCCGATATTGTTTCGGGGGAATATACGGGCGGAACAATTAAAGTATTGCTTACTAGGCCGGTGAAAAGGTGGAAAATTCTTACCAGCAAGCTAATTACCATTGTGTTGTTTGTTTCAGTCATTGTGGTGCTTACCGGGATTGTTGCTTACGCGATTTCAGGATGGGTATTCGGTTATAAAGGCTGGACATACCCTGTATTGACAGGGTTTCAAACCAAAGGGGAAGAGATTGAGACATCGGGTGTGCATGTGTTGCCGCAATGGCTTTACATGATTATGGAATATGGTTTGGCTTGGTATGCATGTCTTGCGGTGGCTTGTATTTCATTCATGGTGTCGGTGCTTGTGCGCAGTACGGCGGTCGGCATGGGGATTATGGTGTCGGCGCTCATTGCGGGCACGCTTCTTACCAATATGGCGTCGGCGTGGGAGTCAGCCAAATATTTTTTTATGGTCAATTTGCGGCTGACCGATTATCTTGCTGGCACGATTCCACCGATTCCTGGCCTGAGCCTGTCTTTTTCCGTTGTCAATCTTGCCGTGTGGAGCATTGGCTCTCTTATTATTGCGTACGTTGTCTTTATTCAGCGCGATGTTTTGTAAGAAAAACGAGGCCCGGATTGTTGCTCCGGTTTGCCTCGTTTTTGCCTGCAACAGTCATTCCGCTTTTTTGCCCGGTTCCGGTGACGGTGACGGGAGCGGAGCTATTTGATATCCTTTATTTTTCAGTAACTCAATAATTTTCGGCAGTAGTTTAACCGTTTGTTCTTTCTCATGCATGAGAATAATAGATCCTGGCTTCACTTCGCTTGCGATGTTGTTCATAATTAAATCCGGTCGTTTTCCGTATTTCCAATCCAGACTATCCACATTCCAATAGGTTAAAATTTGATTTGTTTCTTTTGATGCCAGCATCGTGTTTTGATCGACCGCGCCATACGGCGGGCGGAAATAAAAAATCGGGGCGCCTATTTTTTGAGAAATGTACTGTGTCGATTCGCGAATCATTTGTACTTGCTCATCTTTTGGCTTTTTACGCAGCGGTTGGTGATGCATCGTATGTGTACCGATAATATGACCATTAGCTATCATTTGCTTAGCTAACGCTATATGTTCGTCGGATTTCAAGTTCTCACCAATCCAGAAAAATGCGCCTTTCAGCTGATGTTCGTCTAAAATGTTGACAATGTCTTTCGTATATTTTCCTGGGCCATCATCGAATGTTAAATATACGGTGGGCCGCTTTTGCGAAATTTTGGCGATCATTTTTCCGACAGCTGGCATTGCTGGGGAAGTCGCCGCGTTAGCTGGGGATTTTTCTGGCTTAGCTGGATGCTGTTGTTTGGGTATCCTTGTTTCTTGAGGGGCTGACGGATTTGAGGATGTGTCTTTTTCCTTGTCCGGTTGTTGCCCTGTCTTCTCCTGTTCTTGTGCTGCTGGCGCTTTGCTGGACATCGAGTTTAAAAACGCGGTTGCCGATTTAACAGGTGAGCTGTCATTGAAAATCAAGTTGAGTTGTATAATGACACCGAATGACAATAAGGCAAGCCAAATTCTGTTTCTTCGTTTTCTCCTCCGGTCGTTCTCCACAACAATTCCCTTCTTTCTCTCTATAAAGCATAAACTTGGGCATAATACCTATTTTACTATATAGACGGAAACAATGTATAGAAAGTTTCAGGAAAAATGAAGCTTTTCCAAGTCCGTGAGCTTGCTTTCGATCTTCACTATAAAATTATACATTAATAAACTTTTTTGGAAATAGGAAAAATCACTCAACCTGGCAACCTAGGCATAGCGGAATGCGCTGCGGAACTTTTCTCCTGAGAAAGAAATCGCTATAATGAAAGAAAATTATTTTTCGTTGCTGGCAATATATTAAGAGTGATGAAGAATATAAGAAATGACAACGGAGGGATTTATGTTATGATGTCGTATGACGAATATATGCGTTCGGTTATTCAGCCGATGCGCACAGAATTAACATCCGCAGGTTTTGAAGAATTACTGACACCGGAAGAGGTACAGGAGAAGTTCGAAGATATGAAAGGCACTGCTCTGGTGGTAGTGAATTCTGTGTGTGGATGCGCCGCAGGACTTGCGCGCCCGGCTGCCATTTATTCTGTACAGCACAGCGAGAAAAAGCCGGATTACCTTTACACGGTTTTCGCCGGCCAAGACAAAGAGGCAACTGCGAAAGCCAGAGAATATTTCACCGGTTATCCGCCTTCCTCTCCTTCTTTTGCCCTTATGAAAGACGGAAAGCTTGTTTATATGTTGGAGCGCCATCAAATCGAAAACCGTCCTCTTGAAGTGATCGCAGCTGACTTAATGGGCGCGTTTGAAAAACATTGCGGGTAATTGGAATTTCTGAATCAGGAGCGTTGACTGACTTTTGTATTCGCTTTTTGCGAAGAAACTGTATTTGTGCGCCGCTTTGATCAAAGCGGCGCATGTAAAACATCAAAGGATGGAAACAGACTAAGGCCACTTTTTCGCTTTTGCTCATCATGCTGGTGGGAGAAAAGCCTAAGAGCGCAGACGAAGAATAGATGCAAAGCGGTCGTGTGATAAGCCTTTAAAAAACTATTGCATTCATAAAAAACTGATGATAAAATAAAGCTTGTCGCTGTTGATGAATATGGACAGGTGTCCGAGTTGGTCGAAGGAGCACGATTGGAAATCGTGTAGGCGGGGATAACTCG
>JAAROH010007865.1_pt1 | contig 26873 bp, 24 predicted proteins | sample 7248631 | NCBI WGS metagenome assembly JAAROH01 (sample SAMN09772309, study PRJNA484901) | compost metagenome | isolation source: Vermicomposting unit | place: India
CGAACCCGTGCCGCCACCGTGAAAGGGTGGTGTCCTAGGCCTCTAGACGATGGGGTCGTCATCCTGAGGCTCACTTAGCTTATCAAAGATTGCGGCACGGCGTCAAGTAGTCAACCGATTCCAGCGGCTTCCGGATCACACGTCGCCCCTCGGGGGCGGCACGAAGACGTCCGCGTCGTCCAGCAGAAGGGCGCGCACCCGCGCACCGGCCGGGAGCGGGCCCGCGTGGGCCGGAACCACCGCGTAGGCGTTGGCATGGCTCATCGAGCTGAGCACGCCCGCCCGCTGGGCCATGCTGGTGTCAAGCCGGATCTCGCCGTCCGGACCATTGTACGCCCGCGCCCGGAGGTACCGGGTGACGCCCGCCGTTTTCAGCACCGGCTGGTCCAGCACCCCCTCCGCGGCCCTGAGGCCCAGGCGGCGCCGGCCCAGCAGGTGGTCCAGCAACGGGCGCACCAGCAGGTCGAAATCCGTAATCGCCGCCGCAGGGTTGCCCGACAGCCCGATGACGAGGCGGCCTTCCAACACGCTCGCACACACCGGCGTGCCGGGCTTGATGCTGACCCGCCAGAAGAGCTGTTCGGCACCCAGGATCGTCAGCGCCTCCCGCACCACGTCAAACCGGCCCACGGAAACGCCGCCCGTGGTGAGAATCAGGTCGCACCCCGCCGCCTCCCGCAGCATGCCGGCGATGACCTCGGTCACATCGCGGGCGACCCCCAGCACGATGGGGACGCCCCCTGCGGCCCGCACCAGCGCGGCCACGCCGGGGCTGTTGGAGTTGCGGATCTGCCCCGGTCCCGGCGTCTGGTGCGCCGGCACCAACTCGTCCCCGGTGCTCAGGATCCCCACCCGGGGCCGGGCGAAAACCGGGACCTCCAGGATGCCGAGGGCCGCAAGCAGGTTGATCTCCTGGGGGCGGATCAGATGACCGGCCTCGAGGATCAGCTCGCCCTCCCGCACGTCCTCGCCCACGGGCGCGACGTTCTCCATCGGCGGGACGGGGCGGAACACCAGCACGCCCTCCGGGGTCACCCGCACCTCCTCCAGCCGGATCACCGCGTCGGCGCCCGGCGGCACCGCGCCGCCGGTCATGATGGCCACCGTCGTGCCCGGCGCCAGTTCCGCCTCCCGGGGATGCCCGGCAGGAATCACCCCGACCGGCCGGAGGACCACGGGCTGCTCCCGGGTTGCCCCCAGGGTGTCCGCGGAGCGGACGGCGTACCCGTCCATGCCCGATCGGGCGAAGGCGGGCAGCGGCTCGGGCGCGTGCACATCCTCGGCCAGGACCAGCCCCAGCGCGTCCTCCAACGGTACCCGCTCCACGCGCCGGGGCGGCGCGCGGTGCAGCAGAAGCTCACAGGCCTCCTCAACCCGAAGCATGCCGCTCCCCCCTAGCTCCTCGTCTGTGCGTCCCTGAGCAACCGCATCTCCACGAAGTCCGCGATGGCGACGATGTCGTTCCAGTCAAACCGGGGAAGGGCCGTTTGGACCGGGAGGTCGCCGGCCACGGCGATGAGCGTCGGGTCTTCCCCGCACAGCAGGTGCCCCTCGTTCCGGGCGCTGCTGAAGATCTCGATCTTGGGGAAGCGCTCGCGCTTGAACCCTTCGGTGATCACGAGGTCCACGGAGCCCAGCAGCGCGATGGCGTCTGCGGTGGAGAACTCCCCTTCGGGCACCGAACGGACGAGCCCGATCTGCCCGGGGCCGATGATGCACACCGCCTTCGCCCCGGCCTGCCGGTGCCGCCAGGTGTCCTTGCCTTCATGGTCCATCTGGAAACCGTGAACGTCGTGCTTCAGCGTGCCCACCGACCAGCCGCGGCGAGTGAGCTCCGCCACCAGCCGTTCCACCAGGGTGGTCTTGCCGCACTTCCCGCAACCCACGATCGAGAGCACTGGGGGCCGTTCCGTCATGGCCTGGTTCGCCTCCCGCGTCGGAGTCAAGGACCATCATACCGGGAATCCGCGGAGCCGGCCATCGGGCGCGGGCCGGTGGAAGCGTAGCACCAAATGGGGGCACCGGTCAGCTCCCGGTGCTGGTGTAGCGCCGCGTGCCGAACTTCCAGAAGCCGTACGCCAAACCGATGGCAGCCACGCCCACCGCCGGCGTCGCCCAGGCCAGGAGCGGCAGCGGCAGCTCCTGCACCCGGCCCAGCAGCACGTGGGCGGGGAAGTAATTAATGAAAGCAAACGGCACCAGCACCGTCAGGACGAACTGAATCGCCCGGTGGTAGATGGAGACCGGGTAGTTGATCAGCTGGCGCGCCGGGTAGACCAGGCTCCAGTAGAACGTGTAGGTCCGGGTCGTCCAGAAGGCCATCGTCGCCACGGTCATCATGGCCGCCCCGAGGATCATGGCCCCGCCGGCCGCGGTGAGGACCAGGTAGCCCAGCTGCAGCGCGGTAAGGCGGATGCCCGCGGTCTTCACCGCGAAGGTGAACGCCGCGAGGGAGAACACGAACTGCCCCATCCCGGCGATGGGCGACTGGGTGCTGATCACCGTGAGCATGGGGTTGATCGGCCGCAGCAGGGCGCGATCGAAGCTGCCCATGCGAACCTGGTCCTCGAAGCTGATGAAACTCCAGAAGAGCGACACGGCGAAGCCCCACGCCAGGATGGCCAGGGCGTAAAGCAGGATGATCTCCTCAAACCGCCACCCGCCCACGGTGGTGAACCGCTGCGTCAGCCAGTACAGCGCCGCGAACTGTCCGGCATAGGTGAGCACGATGCCGATGAGATGGGAGAAGAAGTTCACCCGGTACTGCATCTGCGACCGGGCCTGGGCCATGGCCATGCGGACGTAACAGGACAGGTTGTGCCCGAGATCGCCCACCGCTATCCCCCCTGCACCGTCAGCTTCCGCTGCCCCGCGTGCCACATCGCGGCCAGCAGTCCGCAGCCCGCCAGAGCCCACGCGGCCTGCAGTGCCAGCGCCTGCCACAGGGCAGGGCCCGCAAGTGTCCCCGCCAGGATGGCCGAGGGGACGAAGTACGTGCCCGCCCACGGCAGGTAGGTGGCCAGGGCTGCGGCCCATCCCGGCAGGTAGTACAGCGGGATGAACTCCCCGGAAAAGAGCGAGCTGGCCAGGAACCACAAGTTCTCCGCCTCGTTGAACTGGATCGTCCACAGTGCGATCAGCGTCAGCGACAGCAGGAAGCTCGCTTCGATCACCCAACCCAGCAGGCCGCTGACCACGAAGAGCAGCAGGGCGGCGGGGTCGGGCACCGTGAGGCGGAAGGCCAGCCAGATGACCACGTACACCGGCAACGACCGGAGGGTGCGGAACAGCGAACGGCCAAGGAAGTCGCCCATCACCCGCACCGGCAGCGGAACCGGTTTGATCAGTTCCAGCGCCACGTCGCCCATGCGGAACTTCTCGGCGACCTCCCAGGTCGGCAGGTGGCCGAGCTCGGACAGGATGCGGATGGCGACGATGTACCGCATCTGCCGTTCGAGGGCGACGGGGTCGTTCCCCAGAAGCGCGGTCCAGATCCCCGCGAACAGCACGAACCAGATCAGGCCGGAGACGATCCCCAGCCATCCCTCCACCTTGTAGGCCGCCTGTTGGCGGAACCCCTGCGCGACGAACGCCGCGAACGCGCCCATGCGCCGCAAAGCCCCCTTCTCCATGACGGTCCTGATGGCACGCCATATCGTTTCGCTGCCGCCCCCGGGAGCCCCTCTCAGGAGGACTCTTCGTTTCCCCTGTGGAAAGTTTGATGTATGCCGAGACGGAGGTTCGCGCGATGAAGCTGGAAGTCATCAACGCCTTTCTGACTGCTGCTCGCCACAGCCTGTCCCAGGAGTTGCAGTCCGAAATCAAGCGCACCGGACTCTTCGTGGACCCCTCGGAGAACGCGATCGACGAGGTTGCCGTCTACCTTTCCTTCGTCGGCCAGGTGCGGGGCACGATGCTGCTGGGCTTTGACCTGACCACCGCCCGGAAGATCGCCTCCGCCATGGTGAGGGAACCGCTGGCGGAACTTACGGAGATGGGGCTCTCCGCCTTGGCGGAGCTGGGGAACCTGATCGCCGGCGGTACGTGCATCGAACTGGAGCAGCTCGGCTTCTCGGCCGACATCTCCCCGCCCACCATCATGATCGGCGCGCGGTCCCGCATCTCGACCCTGGGGATCCGACGCGTGGTTCTGCCGCTGGCGACCCAGCACGGCCATTTCAACCTGCACGTCGCGGTCGACATCACCTGATCGCGCAGAGCAAAGGAGTGTGCAGCAGAATGACCCTGGTGCGTGATGCCATGATCCAGGTGGAACCCCTTTCCCCCAACGACCCGATCTTCGTCGCCCTCCAGGCGATGCGGAAGCAGCGGCTCCCGTTCGTGCCGGTCGTGCGGTCGGACGGCACCCTGTACGGGTTGGTCACGGAAGGCGACCTGGTCCGCCTGATCTACCGGGCAACCCGCGAAAGCGGCGAAAGCGTGCCGCACTGGATCCGCGGCGCAGGCCGTCAGGTACTGCTCGTGCAGTCGGTGAAAGAGGTGGTGACCCGGGAGCTGGACACCATCGGACCGGACATTCCCCTGGAGGATGCCGCCGAGCTCATGGTCCGCAACCACCGCAAGGTGCTGCCGGTGGTGGCGGATGGCCGGCCTATGGGCTATCTGATGCGCTCGGCCGTCGTCGACCACCTGATTGGAGAATAGCGGTTCACACGCTTCGGGACCGGCCCCTCCCCGCGTTGCGGGAGCGGGCCGGTTTCTGTTTCGGTTCCCCCGCGTAGACAGTCCCGGCGCACGGTGACTAGGCCCCAGGTACTATTGTGACACCTTTTTTCACAGACCCGTTGTGTCATGACACTTTGTAAATGGGATAGCCAAAAGATGACCCTCCCATGTTCTTGCCACACCCAGAAGGGTGAATTACCATCAAGGTGAGGATTCGTTCGTGATTTCACAAACAAGCGTATCCCTGTCGTTGGCAAAGGTGGTGTGCGTATGACGCATGCTTGCAAGGGCATTACGCCCGATGATCCACGGTTTGCCGAACTGGACGCCTTCATTCAGGACGGCCGGTCTTCCGCTGACCACCTGATCGCGGTGCTCCACAAGGCCCAGGAGATCTTCGGATTCCTGCCCGAGGAGGTGCAGCGCCATGTGGCTGCCGCGCTGCACGTGCCTCCGAGCGAGGTCTACGGCGTCGTGACGTTCTACAACTACTTCACCCTGACGCCCGTGGGCAAGTATCCCATCAACGTCTGCATGGGCACGGCCTGTTACGTGCAGGGCGCGGGCCGCCTCCTCTCGCTGTTTGAACGGGAGCTCGGCATTCAGCCCGGGCAGGTCACTCCCGATGGGCTCTTCTCGCTCGAGGTCTGCCGGTGCCTGGGCGCCTGCGGTCTCGCCCCGGTGGTGACCGTGGCGGGTGAAGTGCACGGCAAGCTGACCGAAAGCGACGCTCTGAAGTTGGTGGCCGAGCTGCGCCAGCGGGCCGCCGCCGAACAGCCGCAGGCCGGCGCAGCCGTTGCCGCAGTGGGAGGTGAGGCGCAATGACCGCCGTTCAGACGCCCCAGCGAATTACTTCCCTGGCGGACCTGGAGGCCGTGCGGGCCCGGCGTGCGGGCGCCATCGCCCTGCGCCAGGCCGAGGCCGTGAACCTGGCGGAAGCGCCCGAGGTGCACATCCTCGTCTGTGCGGGCACGGGCTGCCAATCCAACAAGTCCCTGAACACCGTCGCGGCCCTGCAGCAGGCGGTGGAGGACCACGGCGTGGCTGACCGGGTGAAGGTCGTGCCCGTCGGGTGTTTCGGCTTCTGCCGGATGGGGCCGGTGGTGGTGGTGTATCCCGGCCAGACCTTCTACTGCGAGGTGCAGCCGCAGCACGCACCGGTCATCATCCAGCAGCACGTGCTGGGCGGCCAGCCCGTCGAGGCGCTGCTGTACGCGCCCAATCCGCGGGAGAAGCACCGCATCGCCAAGATGATGGACCAGCCCTTCTACAAGGGGCAGCACCGCACGGCCCTCAGCCACTGCGGCCTCATCAACCCCGAGTGCATCGAGGAGGCCATCGCTGCGGACCGCTACTTCGCCCTGGCCAAGGCCCTGCTGGAGATGACCCCGGCCCAGGTGATCGAAGAGGTGAAGCGCTCGGGCCTGCGGGGCCGGGGCGGCGGCGGCTTCCCCACGGGCCGCAAGTGGGAACTGGCGGCCGCGGTGGAGGGCGACGTGAAGTACGTCCTCTGCAACGCCGACGAGGGGGATCCCGGCGCGTTCATGGACCGCTCCATCATCGAGGGCGACCCGCACGCCATCCTGGAAGCCATGGCCATCGCCGGGTACGCCATCGGGGCCCAGCACGGCTACATCTACGTGCGCGCCGAGTACCCGGTCGCGGTGCACCGGCTGGAGATCGCCATCCGGCAGGCCCGCGAGCTCGGCCTCCTGGGCGAGAACATTCTCGGCACGGGCTTCAGCTTCGACATCGACATCCGTCTCGGCGCCGGCGCCTTCGTCTGCGGCGAGGAGACGGCTCTGATCGCCTCGATTGAAGGCCAGCGCGGCCTGCCCCGGCCCCGGCCTCCCTTCCCGGCGCAGAAGGGGCTGTGGGGCAAGCCGACGCTGAACAACAACGTCGAAACCTACGCCAACGTGCCGTACATCATCCTCCACGGCGCTGAGGCCTTCCGCAGCGTGGGCACGGAGAAGTCGCCAGGCACCAAGGTGTTTGCCGTGGCCGGCAACGTGATGAACACCGGCCTGGTTGAGGTGCCCATCGGCACCACCCTCCGGGAGATCGTCTACGGCATGGCCGGCGGCATCCCGAAGGGGCGGCCGTTCAAGGCGGCCCAGACCGGCGGCCCCTCCGGCGGGTGCATTCCCGCCCACCTGCTGGATATCCCCATGGATTACGAGCCGCTCAACGAGGTCGGCTCCATGATGGGGTCCGGCGGGCTCATCGTGATGGACGACCAGTCCTGCATGGTCGACGTGGCACGCTTCTACCTGCAGTTCACCCAGGACGAGTCCTGCGGGAAGTGCCCGCCCTGCCGCATCGGCACCAAGCGGATGCTGGAGATCCTGGACCGCATCGTCGAGGGCGAGGGCACGATGGAGGACCTGGACGAGCTGGAGCGGCTGGCCAACGGGATCAAGGCCACGGCGCTGTGCGGCCTCGGCCAGACCGCGCCGAACCCGGTCCTGTCCACCCTGCGCTACTTCCGTGAGGAGTACGAGGCGCACGTGCTGGAGAAGCGCTGCCCGGCCGGGCGCTGCAAGGCCCTGACGGATTTCCGGATCGACCAGGAGCGGTGCAAGGCGTGCAACGTGTGCGCCCGGAACTGCCCGGTGAACGCCATCCATGGCGAGGTGCGGAAGCCCGAGACCTTCTACATCGACGCCGAGGCCTGCATCAAGTGCGGGACGTGCGCCACCGTCTGCAAGTTCAACGCCGTCGTTTGGTAAGGGGGTGCTGTGCGTGATCCAACTGACGATCGACCGGCGCCCCGTCTCGGTCGAACCCGGAACCACAGTCCTGGAGGCGGCGCGCCAGAACGGTATCCACATTCCCACGCTCTGCTATCTGAAGGACATCAACAAGATCGGCGCCTGCCGCATGTGCCTGGTGGAGGTCGAGGGGGCCCGCGGCCTCCAGACCGCCTGCACCGTGCCCTGCACCGACGGGATGGTGGTTCACACCAACACCCCGGCGGTCCGCGAGGCCCGGAAGCTGGTCCTGGAACTGCTGCTCTCCGACCACAACATCGAGTGTCCGACGTGCCTGCGCGCGGGCAACTGCGAGCTGATGCAGCTGGCCCAGGAGATGGGCGTGCGCACGGTCCCGCTGAAGGGCGCCCACCATCAGGCGCATCGGGACGTGGAGTCCGGCGCTCTCGCCGTGGACAGTTCCAAGTGCGTGCTCTGCCAGCGCTGTGTCGCCGTCTGCCGTGAGGTGCAGGGCGTCTCGGCCATCTCGGTCACCGGCCGCGGCTTCGAGTCCCGGGTCGCGCCGTTCTTCGGCGTGTCGCTCAACGACGCGGCCTGCGCCCTCTGCGGCCAGTGCACCGTGGTCTGCCCCACCGGTGCGCTCACCGAGTACGACGAGACCGAGGCCGTCTGGCGGGCCCTGCTGGATCCCGGCAAGCACGTGATCGTACAGACCGCCCCGGCGGTCCGGGTCCAGATCGGCGAGCCATTCGGCCTGCCGCCCGGCGCGATCTCCACCGGCAAGATGGTGGCCGGGCTGCGCCGGCTGGGCTTCGACCAGGTCTTCGATACCGTCTTCGGGGCTGACCTGACGATCATGGAGGAGGCGACGGAGCTGATCCAGCGGCTCCAGAAGGGCGGCCCGCTGCCGCTCATCACCTCCTGCTCGCCGGGCTGGGTGAAGTACGCCGAGCACTTCTTCCCGGAGATGCTGGAGAACCTCTCCACCTGCAAGTCGCCCCAGCAGATGTTCGGCGCCATGGCCAAGACCTACTATGCCGAGAAGGCGGGCATCGATCCGGCGGACATCGTGGTGGTCTCGGTGATGCCCTGCACGGCCAAGAAGTTCGAGGCCAACCGGCCCGAGATGCGGGCTTCCGGGTACCAGGACGTCGACTACGTGCTGACCACCCGCGAGCTTGCCCGCATGTTCCGCCAGGCGGGCATCGATCTGACCTCCCTGCCGGAGGAGGAGTTCGACACCCCGCTGGGGCTGGGCACCGGCGCCGGCACCATCTTCGGCACCACGGGCGGCGTCATGGAGGCGGCCCTGCGCACGGCGGCGGCCTGGCTGGAGCCCGGCAGCCCCTCGCCCAAGATCGAGTTTGAAGAGGTGCGGGGCATCCCGTTCCAGGTCCGTGAGGCCACCGTCACCCTGAACGGCGTCACCCTGAACGTGGCCGTGGCCAACGGTCTGGGCGCCGCGGGCTGGCTGATGGAGCAGGTCTCCAAGGGGCTGAAGAACTACCACTTCATCGAGATCATGGGCTGCCCGGGCGGCTGCATCGGCGGCGGCGGCCAGCCGATCCCCGCGAAGGGCCCCGACGCCCTCGACGAGGTCCGCCTCGCCCGGATCGCCTCGCTCTACACCATCGACGAGCGCATGACGATCCGCCGCTCCCACGAGAACCCGGCGATCCAGCAGGTGTACGCCGAGTACCTGGGTCAACCGGGCAGCGAGCGGGCGCACCACCTGCTTCACACCCACTACCAGGCGCGGGTTCCTGCCGGCATCCGCCGCCAGCAGCCCGCCAGATAACCCGGTCTGCAACTTTCCTGACGTCCAGCCCATCCCGCGGCCAGAGACGTGACCACGTCCCGGCGCCAGACCGCCCAGTGCACGCAGCTCCTCCCTTGCAGCTTCACACCCCCGAACGACCCAGCCAGCGCCGGAACCTACGCCGCACTCCCTGCCACCCATCATCCCATCCAACGCAGCAATGGACCCCGCAACTCCAGACACCAGACATGCTCTAACCCCGCAGCGCCCTGACACCGTACAGCGACCACACGATGCAGGATACTTGCACCACGTCAGGCAGGTATGCAAGAAGGCCCTCCCGGGCGGGAAACCGCCGGGAGGGCCTTCTGTTGCTTCAGTCGGCTCGTCGCAGGAGCCATGCGGCCGCCGCCAGGTAGATCAGGATCGTGACGATCCCGGTCTCGCCCGCCAGATAACGTCCAAACGGCTCCGTCAGGCGGAACTGGATGCCGACAACCTCATGAAACGCGTTGTGGGCGGAGTGCATCAGGGAGGCCACCCACAGGCTGTCCGTGCGCAGCCGCAGTTCGCCGATGACGACGCTCAGGGGCAGCACCATCAGGGTGAACAGCCCGGCGCCGAGCAGCCGGTTGCCATCAGGCAGGTAGAGGTCGGACAGGAAGATGACCGGGTAGTGGAATGCCGCCCACGCCAGGCCGCAGATCAGGTGTCCCCGCCGGTGGCCGAACGCCATGAGCCGCGGGAGCAGATAGCCCCTCCACCCCAGCTCCTCGCCCAGGGAGAACGTGAAGGTGTAGAAGACGACCAGAAGGAGGTAGCTCAGGGCCCGCGCGGCGCCGGGAGCGCCCGGCAGAGGTTCAGGGGCGGCAGCCCCGGCGGCGGTGGCGGCCAGGTAGCCCCCGCCCAGGGCGGCGGCCGGCAGCAGCAGGGCCGCTGGCCACCGCCGGACGCCGGACCGGCCGAGGCCCAGCCGGCGCCATCCGTCACGGGTGTACCCGTCCCGGCCGATGACCAGCATCATCACCAGAGCGGTCAGGGTGGGGACGAACATCAGGAGCTGGTGCCACCCGAGCGCGACCACGGCCGCCGACCCGGCCATGACCAACAGGATGTAGAGGATCGATTGCGTTTTGTCGCTCAGCGTCAGCATCGTCGGATCCCCCTCACGCGATCCGGGCGTTGCCGCCCGACAGGGTGCGCCAGTACACCGCGTAGGTCACCGCGTAGTACAGCACGTACAGCCCCAGGTAGCCGAGGGCGATGAGCCACCCGTAGTGCAGCACCGGCCGCTGGGCCAGCGTCCCCAGGGCCTTCATGGCGAAGGTGCAGTGCATGAGACCGACGAGGAAGGGGACGAAGAAGATGATCTGCGTCTGCTGCAGCAGGACCCGGCGCATTTCGGCCTGGCTCACGCCCAGGTGCTGCAGCCGGCGGAAGTAGCGGCGGTCCTCGTCGATCTCCGTGAAGAGCCGGAAGTACAGCACGCTGCAGGTGGTCACGAAGAAGACCAGGGACACGAACACGCCGACGAACAGGGTGAGCCCCCATCCGGAGACCGAAGCCTGATACGCCGGAATGGTGGACGTAAAGCGCGGGCCGGGGGCGGCCTCGTCGTCCGGGAACTGCAGACTGAGCGCCTGGGCCGCAGCAGAGGCCTCCCGGCTGCGCCAGGCGGCCACATCCCACATCGTCACCCGCAGCCGCTGCTCCGCCGCGCTCTCGGCGACGATCTGCTCCAGCTGCGCGTCCGACACCACCAGGACGGTCCGCAGCTCCCCGGACGCGTTGACCGGCAGGCCGTTCCATTCGGGGATCACGGAGACCGCATAGGTCCGGCCGCCCACGGTCAGCTCCTTCGGCACGGGATCCCGCTTCTCCGCCCCGGAGTCCAGGCTGGTGTACGGGTAGATCAGCAGGGCGCCGCCTGCGGCGTCGGGCAGCGGCCGCGCCGCGCCCGGCGTGCCCCTCACGCTCGCGTACAGGGAGTAAGGAGCGACGATGACCGGGGTCTCCTCCTCCACGTACCCCCACACGGTCACCAGCTCCTGCCGCACCCAGTCGGCCACGCCGTGCCGGTGCAGTTCGGCCTCCACCGCGCCCGCGGCCGAATCGGCCTGCGCCGGCTCCACCAGCTGGAACGCGTGCGGGTTGCGCATCTGCGCTTCGTGCGCGAAGACCACTAGCAGCGTGTAGATGGTGGCCACCGCGGTGAGGATCACGGCGATGGCCACGGCGGTGTTGGCCAGCACCCGGGCGTTCTCCTGCAGCTTGAAGCGCAGGTGGCTGATGGTGAGCATGGGCCCCGTGCGGTAGTAGAACCTTTCCCGCCGCCGCAGCCAGTTCAGCACGGCCACGCTGCCCTCCCGCATGAGGAAGACCGTCCCCAGCGAGACCATCACCGTCACCGGGATCACGCCGAGGACGATGGCGCTGGGCGAGGGGGAGCTGGCCCAGGCGTATCCGCCGGCCACCAGCACCAGCCCCAGCAGGGCCTTCCACCACCGGAAGGTGGGTTCGGCCTTCGGCTTGCGCTCGGCCCGGATCAGCTCGATCACGGTGCTCCGCAGGATGTCCACCATCGAGGAGAGCGAGACGAAGAGGAAGAAGCCCCCGAACACCGTCAGGGTGTGCAGCCACACCGGAAGGCCCGCGTGCACCGCCAGCACTTCCGACCGCCCCAGGAGCGCGCTGATCGCCATGAAGAACAGCCGCAGGAAGAGCAGGCCGAACCCCAGCCCAACCGCCAGGGCGACCGCCGCGATGAAGAAGCTCTCCCAGAGCACCACCGCGATCAGCTGCCCCCGCGTCACGCCCATCAGGCTCCACAGGCCGAACTCCTTCTTGCGGGACCGGGTGAACGCCGCATTCGAGGTCATCAGGAACAGAAACGTGATGCCGGCGATGACCAGCGAGGCGGCCTGGATGCCGTCCGTGACGCCCACGACCACCCCGGCTTCCCCCTCCTGCAGGTCCGGGTGCAGGGCCAGGGCCGTGTAGATGAAGTAGATCATGACCGCGAAGGCGGCGCTGCCCAGGTAGGCCAGGTATCTCCCCCGGTTCCGCCAGACGTTCCTAGCCGCGATTTGCCAGAGGCTCATCCCGGCCACCTCCCATCAGCGACAGCACGTCCAGGATCTGCTGGAAGAACGCCTCGCGGCTGCTGCCCCGGCGGATCTCGGTGTAGATCTGGCCGTCGCGGATGAACTGGATCCGCCGGCAATAGCTGGCGGCGAAAGCGTCGTGCGTGACCATCACGATGGTCACACCCGCCATTTCGTTCATCATCACGAAGGTCTCCATCAAATCCTTCGCCGAGCGGGAGTCCAGGTTGCCGGTGGGCTCATCGGCCAGGATGACGGCCGGCTCGTGGATGATCGCCCGGGCCGCGGCCGCCCGCTGCTGCTGGCCGCCCGAGACCTCGTACGGGTACTTGTGGAGGATGTCGGTGATCCCCAGCTGGCCCGCCAGCAGCCGGAGCCGCTCCTTGATGATCCGGACCGGCACCCGGTCCAGCACCAGCGGCAGGGCGATGTTCTCCTCGAGGGTCAGGCTGTCCAGCAGGTTGTAATCCTGGAAGACGAAGCCCAGCCGCCGGCGGCGGAACAGGGCCAGCTGCTCGCCCCTGAGCTGGCTCACGTCGGTGCCCTCGATCGCCACGGTTCCCGACGTGGGCCGGTCGATGGTCGCCAGCAGGTTGAGAAGGGTGGTCTTGCCGCTGCCGGAAGGTCCCATGATGCCCAGGAACTCGCCCTTCTGCACCTGGAGGGAGAGGTTGTTGAGGGCGCGGGTGGCCACCTTGCCCCTGCCCCCGTAAACCTTGGTGAGATTCTTCGCTTCGAGTACGATCACTGGAACACAACCTCCCTGCACGGTGTGCGTCGGCGCCGCCGCCCCCGCAGGCGATGAACGGCGAGGCCGGCGCCTTGCGCTTCCCAGTGTAGCGGCGCCGGCCGGCGGTTCCCATCGATCTGGCTTGCAGGCTGCGGGGCAAACCTTACGGTTCCGTCACGTTGGCTGCAAGGCTGTCCCGCAGCCCGGCGAAGAGGGTCTGCGGGGCGGCGAAGCGCAGCCGTACCGTGGTCCCCTCCCCCGGGGCCGAGTCCAGGCGGATCCCGTGCCCCAGCCGGCGGCACACCTCCCGGGCCAGGTAGAGCCCCATCCCGGTGGCCTGGGGAAAGGCCCGGCCGTTCAGCCCCGTGAAGAAGGGGTCGAAGACGCGCCCCAGGTCCTCCGGCGGGATGCCCACGCCGTTGTCGGCGATCTCCAGGACCACGTCGCCGCCCTCCCGGCGCAGCCGGAAGACCAGCCGCCCCTGCTCGTCCGCCTCCGGGGGCCGGGAGGCGTACTTCAGGGCGTTGCTCACCACCTGCTCCAGCACGAAGCGCAGCCACTTGGCGTCGCTCTCCACCAGCCAGGGCCGGCCCCCTTCGTCCTCCGCGCTCACCTGGGGGTAGACCCGCCGGGCGATGAACGCCCGTTTCTCGTCGTTGATCACCTCCCGGACCAGCGCCAGCAGGTCGAGCCGCTCCGCGCGGAAGTCCTGCGCGAAGTCCTGCAGCCGGACGGTGTTGAGCAGCATCTGCAGGGAGTGCTGCAGCCGCTGATTCTCCTCGGCCACGCCGGCTGCCAGGGCCCGCGCCTCCTCCGGCCACCCTTCCGTGTCCGCCCGCTGCAGCAGCAGGTCAATCACGGCGACAGGGGTCTTCATATGGTGCGCCCATTGGGTCACCAGGCTCACGTGCCTCTGCCCCCGCTCCCGCTCCGCCGCAAGCTCGCCGCTGAGCCTCCCGTAGAGGCGGCTCCAGGCCTCGGCCAGCAGCTCGCCCTCCGCCGTCGGCGGCACGGGCAGCACCGCCAGCTGCGCGATGGGCTCCTGGCCCGTGAACCCCGCCAGATGCCGGTAGAAAGGGGCTATCCGCTGGTACTCCCACCAGAGGTAGACGACCAGCCCCACCAGCCCCAGAAGGAAGATGTACAGGAGGTTGACCACCTGCAGACTCGCCCCGGTGAGCATGAGGTCCAGGTGGACCACCACGAGGGACAGCGCAGCGAAGGCCACGTAGACGGCGATGTAGTTGATCCGGTCCCACAGAAACTGCCAGAAGCGCACGTCACTCCCCCCAGCCGGCGTTCAGCCGATAGCCCTGGCCGCGCTTGGTCTCGATCACCCCGGTCAGCCCAAGCTCCTCCAGCCGCCGGCGAACCCGGGTCACGTTCACGGTGAGGGTGTTGTCGTCCACGAACTCGGTGTCGTCCCACAGCTCTTCCAGCAGCGTCTCGCGGCTGACGATCTCGCCCGCCCGGCGCGCCAGGCACCACAGCAGCCGGAACTCCTTAGGGCTCAGCTCCACCGTCTGGTCTCCGCGGCTGACCCGGTTCGTCGCGCGGTCCAGCACCAGGGGGCCGGCGCTGAGCAGGTCGGACTCGCCGGCGGCGGCGTACTCGCCGTAGGCCCGGCGGATGGCCGCCTTCACCTTGGCCCGGGCCAGCTCCAGGTTGAACGGCTTGGTGATGTAGTCGTCTGCGCCGTGCTCGATCGCCCGCACCTGGTCCATCTGGTCCGAGCGGGCGGAGATGAAGAGGATCGGCACCCGGGACACGGTGCGGATCTGACGGCACCAGTAGTAGCCGTCGTACCGCGGCAGGTTGATGTCCATGAGCACGACGTCCGGCCGGGCCGCCACAAACTCGCCCTTGATGTTGGCGTAGTCACGCGCGAGGATGACGTCATACCCGTAGCGGATGAACTCATCGGCCAGGATCGACGCGATCTTCTCGTCGTCCTCCACGATGAGGATGCGGAAGCGGCGTCCCTCCGTCACGGCCGGGGTTCCCTCCGCTGGAGCACCTCGGGGTTCACCGGGGTGGGGGGCTGTCTCCCCGTCAGGGCGGCCACCAGGTTCTCGGCGGCCAGGGTCGCCATCCGGGTCCGGGTCCGCACGGTGGCGGAGCCGATGTGGGGCACGGCTGTCACGTTGGGGAGCGACAGCAGCGGGTGATCGGCGGGAATGGGCTCCCGGTCGAAGACGTCGAGCCCGGCGGCAAAGATGCGCCGGTCCCGCAGGGCCTCGTACAGGGCCCGCTCGTCCACCACCGGGCCCCGGGCGGCGTTCACCAGCACCGCGGTGGGCTTCATCAGCGCCAGCTCCCGGGCCCCGATGAGCCCCCGGGTCTCGGGCGTCAGCGGCACCAGCACGACCACGAAGTCGGACTGCCGCAACAGGTCGTCGAGGGACTGGTAGGAGGCCCCGACCTCTGCCTCGAAGGCCGGGTTGGGCCGCCGGTTGTGGTAGAGGATCCGCATGTCGAACCCGCGCGCCCGCCGGGCCACCGCCTGGCCGATGCGGCCGGCGCCGACGATGCCCAGCGTCGCGCCGAACACGTCCTGCCCGGTCATGAACAGCGGCGACCAGCCCTTCCACCGCCCCTCCACGATGGTCCGCTGCCCCTCGTACAGCCGGCGGGCGGCGGCGATCATCAGCCCGAAGGCCAGGTCGGCGGTGGTTTCGGTCAGCACGCCAGGCGTGTTGGTAACCAGGATCCCGCGGGCGGTGGCCGCCGCCACGTCGATGTTATCGTAGCCCACCGCCATGTTGGCGTACACGCGGCAGCGGGGGGCCGCGTCCATCAGCGCCGCGTCGATCCGGTGCGGTCCCACGACGAGGGCGCCGTCCGCCTCCTGGAGCCGACGGACCAGTTCGTCCTGCGGGACCGGCTCGTCCTCGTGGTCCCAGGTGTGCACCTCGCATGCGGTGCGCAAGATACTTAGCGCCTCGTCGGGAATCCGGCGGGTAACAAAGACGCGCGGTTTCGCCATCGCTTGTGCCTCCCCGTGAGGTAGTCTCGACGGTTTATTCGCCATACCTCGCCTGGTTCCCGCCTCTGGAACTCGCAGGGAACCAGCGTCTTCAAGCGAACGTCCTATGCGAGTCCAAAGGAAACACGTCCGGGAAGCGGTGAATTCGACTGTGAAGATTGGCCTGGTGAGACACTTCCGCGTAAAGCATGCCTATCCTGCGAAGCTGCTGGTGACGCCCGACGAGGTCGCCGAGTGGTTCGCGGGCTACGACAACGCCGACATTGAATACGGCCACGTCGACCTCAGCGGCGGCGACTGGCAGCACTGCTTCTGCAGCGACCTCCCCAGGGCCGTCAAGACCGCCCGGGCGATCTTCCCCGGTGAGATCATCATCCTGAAGGACCTGCGCGAGATCGAGCCGTACCCCTTCCGCGGCAACCGCATCAAGCTCCCGTTCCTGGTCTGGGCGGTGCTGGTGCGGCTGGTCTGGTACTTCAAGTCCCACCCCAACGTCGAAAGCCGGCGGGCGGTGCGGGAGCGGGTCAGGCGGGTGGTCGACCGGGTGCTGCAGTCCGACAGCGACGCCCTGGTGGTCAGCCACGCGGCGCTGATGCCGTTCCTGCGCAGCGAGCTGAAGCGGCGGGGCTTCCGGGGGCCCTGGTTCGGCCATGCGGCCAACGGACTGCTGTACGTCTTCGAACGGTAAGACGCTCCGGCGGTCGGCTGTTACGCCATGCCACGGAGCAGGGGAGGCCCCGAACGGATCAAAGCGGCTCTCCCGGCATGCAGCCGGGAGAGCCGCTAATTGCTTCGTTTGGACTTCGGATCACCGGGCAAGCGCCAGCGGCGCCCCGGCGTTGAAGTTGAAGGCCGTCTCCGCGCCCTCCGGCATCCGGCGGTGCTGCCCGTGCATCACCGCCACCAGCCGCTGGTCCCCGACCTGAAGCACGTACTCGGTCACCCGGCCCAGGAACACGGCCCGCCGAACCGTCCCGGTGAAGGGGCCGTCGCCCAGCGTGACCTCCTCCGGCCGGACCGCCACCTTCACCTCCTGGCCCGCTGCAATCCCGTACGGATTGCGGACCTGCACCTTCCGGCCCAGGAGCTCGGCCTCGTCGGGGCCGGTCATGCGCCCGGGGATGAGGTTCACCCCGCCGATGAAGTCCGCCACGAAGCTGTTGCGGGGCTCGAAGTAGATCTCCTCGGGCGAGCCCGCCTGCTCCACCTGGCCGCCGTTCATGATCACCACGTAATCGGAGATGGCCATCGCCTCCTCCTGGTCGTGGGTGACGTAGACGGTGGTGACGCCCAGGTTCCGCTGCAGCTCACGGATGTCCTGCCGCACCTGGATGCGCAGCTTCGCATCCAGGTTGGAGAGCGGCTCGTCGAAGAGCAGGATCTTCGGCGACATCACCAGCGCCCGGGCGAGTGCGACCCGCTGCTGCTGGCCGCCGGAGAGCTGGTTGGGCTGCCTGTCCGCCATGTTGCTGAGCCCCATCATCTCCAGCTTCTCGTTCACCGCCCGCCGCAGCTCCGCCTCAGGCACCTTCCGAAGCCGCAGGCCGTACGCGACGTTCTCAAAGACGGTGAGGTGCGGGAAGAGGGCGTAGTTCTGGAAGACCATCGCGGTTTCCCGCTTGTTGGGCGGCACGTGGGTGATGGGCTTGTCGTCCAGGTAGATCTCCCCGGAGGTGGGGGTCTCCAGGCCCGCGATCATCCGGAGGATCGTGGTCTTGCCGCAGCCGGAAGGGCCGAGCAGGGTGACGAAGGCGCCCGCAGGGAAGTCCAGCGAGACGTCGTTCACCGCCCGCACGGTCCGCTTCTGGGATTCGAACTCTTTCACCAGGTTCGCCAATCGCAGAGTCGAGCGCATGCCAGGCCCCTCCTACAGGTCCGTAATGCTGGTCTTGATGCCGAACAGCCGCAGGATCATGGACAGCAGGACCGTCACCCCGAGGACGATGAGGATCAGCACCACCGAGTAAGCCGAGGCGTATCCCCACCGGCCCACGTCCACCTGGTTGAGGATGGCGGTGGTCAGCAGGTTGTACTTGGCAGAGACCAGGAAGATCACCTGGGAGACCGCGGTCATCGCCCGCACGAAGCTGTACAGCAGGCCCGAGAAGAAGGCGGAGCCCATCAGCGGCAGCATCACCTTCAGGAAGGTCTGCGTCGTCGTGGCGCCCATGTTGATGGAGGCCTCCTCCATCGACGGGTCGATCTGCTGCAGCGCGGCGATGCCCGAACGAATGCCGACCGGCATGTTGCGGAAGATGAAGGCGATGACCAGAATGGTCCCGGTTCCCGTCAGGACGATCGGCGGCTTGTTGAAGGCCAGGATGTAGCCGATGCCGATGACGGTGCCGGGGATCGCCAGGGAGAGCATCGAGACGAACTCGATGACGCTGCGGCCGAAGAACTTCTTCTTCGTCACCAGGTAGGCAATGATCATGCCCAGGAAGCCGGCGATCGGCGCCGAGATCAGGGCGAGCCGGGTGGTGTCGTAGATGGGCTTCATGCCCAGCCCCAGCACGTACTTGAAGTTGTCCAGGGTGAAGGTCCAGTTGATGCCCCACAGCTTGATGAAGGCGTTGATGGGGATCAGGGCGTACATGCCGATGACCACCAGGGTGATCAGGCTCAGTACCGTGAACAGCGGCCAGACGACCCACGGATCGTCAATCTGCGCGCGCTCCCGGGCCGGCTTGCCGGTGACGGTCACGTACGAGCGGCCGGCCAGCCAGTACCGCTGAATCGTGAAGACCGCCACGGTGATGAAGAGCAGCAGCACGGCCACGGCGGCGCCGCCCTGCAGGTCATAGCCGCCGATCGCCTGCTGGTAGATCTGCACGGCCAGCACCATGAAGTTGCCGCCGATCACCATCGGGTTGCTGAAGTCCGCCAGGGCCTGGATGAACACCAGCAGGAACGCGTTGGCCAGGCCGGGCAGCAGCAGCGGCAGGGTGACGGTGCGGAAGACCTGCCAACGGGAGGCCCCGGCGTTGCGGGAGGCCTCCTCCAGGCTGACGTCGATGTTCTGGAGCAGGCCGATCAGGGTCAGGAAGGTGACCGGGAACTCGCTCAGCACCATGACGAGCACCAGGCCGCCGAAGCCGTAGATGTTGGCGTTCTCTATCCCCAGAAGGGTCCGGGTGATGAGGCCGGTCCGGCCGAAGAGCAGGATGGCCGAAAGGGAGACCACGAACGGGGGCGAGACCACGGGCAGGATCGCCAGCGCCCGGAACAGCCCCTTCAGGGGGATCTTGACGTACGCCACGGCGTAGGCAAACAGGAAACCGATGGCGGTGGCGATGAGGCTCACGGTGGTGCAGAGGAGCAGCGTGTTGCCAAAGACCTTCACGATCCGGTCGCTGCTGATGACGTCCCAGTAGGCCTGCAGCGAAATGCCGTTGGGCGTCATCACGCTCTGCTTCAGGACCTGGAAGAGCGGGTTGACGATGAAGAGCCAGAGGGCACCGGCGACCAGCAGGATGGTGACCAGCACCACGGGCTCCAAGGAGGCGCTGCGCTTGCGGCGGGCGGCAAGAGATGCCACGTGTTACACCCTCCTCGATATGTAAAGGACCGGGCTGGAGAGCCCGGCCCTTGCGTACTCTGCTACTGCATATTGACGGCCTTGGACCACTTCTCCACCAGCTGGGTCCGGTTGGCGCCCGCCCACTGCAGGTCGTAATCGATGAGGTTGACCTCGTCCAGCGAGAACGCCTCGGGCGGGTTGGTGGCCTCCACGTTGGTCAGCGACTGGTAGGAGCCATACTTCTGGCCGAGCTCCTGCGCCTCCTTGGTCAGGGCCCAGTCGATGAAGATCTTGGCCGCCTCCTCGTCGGGAGCGCCGTTGATCAGGGCGATGCCGCCAATCTCGTAGCCGGTGCCCTCCTTCGGGAACGTGACGTCGAGGGGCATGCCCTCCTTGGCGTACTTCACGATGTCGTGAGCGAACGAGATCCCGATGAGCACCTCGCCGCGGCCGGCCATCTGGCCCGGGGCGGTACCCGACTTCGGATACTGGGCGATCTGCTCGTGCAGCTTGGTCATGTACTCGAGGCCCTTCTCCTCACCCATCAGCTGGATGATGGTGGCCAGCAGGGTGTAGGAGGTGCCCGACGAACCGGGGTTGGCCATGGCGATCTGGCCCTTGAACTCGGGCTTCAGCAGGTCCTCCCACGACTCCGGCGGGGTGAGCCCCTTCTCTTCCATCATCTTCGTGTTGTAGCCGAAGCCCAGGAGGCCGACGTAAATGCCGGTCCAGTAGCCCTCGGGATCCTTGAACTGATCGGGAATCTTAGCGGCGTTGGGCGAGACGTACGGCGCCAGGAGCCCCTCCTCCTTGGCCGCCACGTAGGCGTCCGCCGGACCGCCGTACCAGACGCTGGCCTGCGGGTTCTCCTTTTCAGCCCGGATCCGGGTCAGCGTCTCGCCGGAGGACATGCGCACCCATTCCACCTTGATGCCGGTCTGGGCCTCAAACTCGGCCACGGCACCCTTCACATGGTCCTCCATCATGCCGGCGTAGATCACCAGCTTCTTGGGTTCGTTCGACTTCGGGGCCTCGGATGACGCGGGCGGGTTCGAAGTCGAAGGCGTGGTCGACGGGGCCGGAGTCTGCTTCGAGCCGCAGCCGGCGAGAACCAGGAGGCTCGCGGCCAGGGTGAGAGCCAGAGTCCGCTTCCACATCATGCTTCCCTCCGTATGCGTGAGAGAGATCCTCCAAAAGTAGGAGACAGTGTAATCGTACATTCGAACGACCTTTCCGTGTATCCGTAGCCTCGCGTACACCGTGTCCGGGAATTCCCGGACACGGCTGCCGATGGTGCGGATCAGGTCAGTTTGTGCTCCAGGGCGTAGCGAACCATCTCCGACCGGGTGTAGACGCCGAGTTTCTCACAGATCCGGGTCTTGTAGGTCTCAACCGTTCGAACGCTCACGTTCAGCTGCAAAGCGATTTCCTGGTTGGTATGGCCCAGGGCCACCAGCCGGAGCACCTCCAGCTCCCGGGGGCTGAGCGGCACCGCCTTGCGCTCCCCGCCCGCGGTCTCGTCCACCAGCTTGGCGGCCAGGGTGGGGTAGATGTACGTCTGGCCGGAAAGGACCCGCCGGATGGCCGAGAACAGCTCCACATCGGCCGCCTCTTTCAGCACGTAACCGGCGCCCCCTGCCTGGATCACCTGCCGCACGTAAGCGGGATCGTCGTGCATCGTCAGCACCAGCACCCGGGTCATCTCCGAAAGCTGGCGCAGGTACAGAAGGCCGTTCCCATCGGGCATGGAAAGGTCCAGGATGACCAGCTCCGGCCGCAACTCCTGCGCCTTCTGCACCGTCTCCGGCCCGCTGGACGCCTCCCCGACCACTTCGAAGTCGGGATGGCTCTCCAGCAGCATCCGCAGCCCCGTCCTGACGACCCGATGATCATCGGCGATCAAGATGCGCATCCGACTCGTCCTCCTTCTCGCGCGGGACCGCGATAAACAGGGTGGTGCCGCTTTCCGGACTGGATTCGATGGTCATGCGGCCGCCCACCAGCGCCAGCCGCTCGCTGATCCCGGTCAGGCCGGTTCCCTCCCGGGGCGCGCCCGGATCGAACCCCCGGCCGTCGTCCTCGATCACCAGCCGCACGTCCGGCCCGCGCAGGTCCAGCACGATGCCGAAGTGGCGGGCCTGGCTGTGGCGGGCCACGTTGGTGAGCGCCTCCTGCGTGATCCGGTAGAGCGTCGTCTCCACCACCGGAGGGAGGCGGACGGACTCATCGCCCACCACCTGGACCGTCCCCTCGATGCCGTGGTAGCGGGCGAAGTCGCCGGCATAGCGCCGGATCGCCGCGACGAGCCCGATGTCGTCCAGCACCGCCGGGCGCAGGTCGCGGGAGAGCCGCCGCACCGACTCCAGCGTGCCCGCGGCCAGGTCGCGCAGGTACGCCACGTGGCCCTGCTTCTCCCCATCCCCCTCTTCCAGGACCCGGAGGCCGACGATCAGGCCGGTCAGCGCCTGGCCCACCTCGTCGTGCAGCTCCCGGGAGATCCGCGCCCGCTCCTCCTCCTGTGCCGTGAGCACCTTCTGCAGCAAGGCCTTGCGGGCGGCCTCCTTCCGGACCACCAGGGCGCGGGTGCGGGCCAGGTCCCGAACCATCTGGTTAAAGGCCTCTGCCAGGTGCCCGAACTCGTCGGCCGGGCCGGACCGCACCCGCACGGTCAGGTCGCCCCGGCCCACCGCCTGGGCGGCGCGGACCAGCTGCGGCACCCGGACGGTCACCTTCCAGATGCCCAGGTAGCCGAGCAGGACCGCCAGCACGCAGGCCAGCGCCAGCGTCAGCATCTGCCGGCGCCGCATGTCCCGGAGCATCGCCATCAGATGCGCCTCGGACAGCCCGACCCGCACGTGCCCGGCCAGTCCGTCTACGATCAGGGCGGTCGCGTCGTGGATCACCCCTTCCTCCGAGAGGAGCCACTGCACGTCCTCGGTCCGGTCAGGAGCGGCCGGGCGCTGGGTCAGCAGATCCCGGGGAAAGCCCCCGGCAAACGTGTGGGCCACCAGCCGCCCCCGGCTGTCCAGCACGAACGCGTACCGGACGTCGGGGTTGGTGGCCTGCACGTCGGCCAGGATCTCCCGTACCTCCAACGGATTGGCCGTCAGGAGCGGGTCGGTCACCCGCAGGGCGACGTTGCGGGCGATGGAGAGCGCCCGCTTGTCCAGCTCCTCCCGCAACGTCCGGGGCAGGGTCGCCTGCAGCTGGAGAATGGAGACAAGCCCCAGCGCAACGGTGAGCGCCAGAAGCACGGAGATCAGCTTGGCCCGGATGCCGAAAACGCGCAGCCTCGGCCGGCCTGACACCTCCTGCCGCCGCATCCTCACTTGCTCGCCTCCACCGCTTCCAGCATGAGCCTGATCGGCTCGTACCAGGCCGGATCCGGCGCGACGAATCGGTCCGCGCCCAGGCCCTCCAGCACCGACCGCCCTTCATCATCCGCCGCCATCTCCAGGAACACGGCCTCCAGCTGCGCGACCAGTTCGGAACCAACGGTCGGGGAGACGACCACCGGCGGGGACCCGAGCGGCTCCGATGAGCCGATGGCACGCAGCCGCCGGGCCAGGTCGGGGTCCTCAGCGACCGCCATGTCGTAGATCACGCTGTTGACGGCGGCGCCGTCCACCAGCCCGTGGTCCAGGGCCTGAATCGCCTTGTCGTCGGTGCCGGTGAAGAGCGCCCGGTCGAAGAAGCGTTCCACCGCCTCATTCAGCTCAAGCACCAGCGTCTGCGGATAAAGCCAGCCGGTGGCGGAAACCGGGTCGGTGTAGGCAAACGTGTGTCCCTTCAGGTGGGCGAACTCTTCCAGACCGCTGTAGCGGCGCACCAGGATCAGCGAGCGGTGCGTCGGTTCGCCCTGGTACTCGGGCACCGCCAGCGCCTTCAGGCCGAAGCCGTCGGCGCCCTGCACGTACGCGAGGCTGCCCACCAGCCCGAGCTGCACCCCGCCGGTGCGCAGGAGCTCAAGCATCTCCGTCTGTGAAGAGGCGAGGACCACCTCGACGTGCCGTTCCAGCTTGCTGTTCAGGTAGTCCAGCAGCGGCCCGTAACGGAGCAGGCTCTCCCGGGGCGACATCATGGTGGCCAGGCCGACCTTCAGGACCGGTCGCGGCGAGATGCCGACTGACCCGGCCGCCAGGGTGCGGTCGAGTTGGTTCAGTCGCACCTCGGGCAACTGGGGAGCCGAAGCGCAGCCCCACAGGCTCACCACCGCTGCCAGCAACAGAACAGACAGGGGGCGCCGCACGCGCATCCACCTCCACCTACTTCGAGCCAACGGCTGATACTTCTCGTCTGGATTCTTTCGTACCTGCCGCGAATGCGGCATCAGCCGCCCGTTCAGGGCGGCAAATGGTTGGCACGTCAGGAAGAGACATGAACAGGCCCCGCAAGCAGGAAGGCCACCACGCTCGGTGCGCGGTGGCCTTGTGCCACATCCGGTCTCCCCTTCACAAGGTCAGACCCTGGTGGCCGCTGAACCCAAACAGCGCCGTCTGGGGTGCGGACGTCAGGACCATCATCTCCTGCAGCCGGGTGCGGTCCACCAGGATCACGTTGGCGGCCTCTCCCTGCTCGCGGGCCTCCTCGGTGAACTCGCCGCTGGTCACCACCATCGCCCGCTCGCAGCCGTACAGCAGCCGGGACGACTCCACGGTCATGACGGGGATCGGGTCCACCGGATCGTCGGCCCGGTGCGCCCGCACCGCGATCCGCTGCTCCGTGGTCGGATGGGTCAGCACCAGGTCGACGCCGTAGTTGCCGACCGGCGGAGTGAACTGGACGGTGAAGCCGGCGGACCGGAAGAGGTAGGCGAGGTACTGCAGGAACTCCTGACCGCTCATCTGGTCGACGGCGGCCAGGTCAGCCCCGCGAAATCGCGCCTCGGCCTTCTCCCGGCGCCATTCGCCGATCCAGTACCGGATGGAGTCGATCACCTTGTAGCAGACGAGCAGTCCGCCGAAGTAAAGAAGCAACGCCCAACGCAGTTCCCACAGCACCCGGCCGACCGGTTCGAGCCAGGCCCACACGCGCTTTCCCTCCCTACAGGCAACAAGTTTCAGCCTGTTCCATTCTAGGCATACCAATTTTAGGTTCGCTTAACTTGCCGTCAACTCCTGCTGCCGCGGGCAGGGTCGTGGCAGCACCGCCCTTCGGAGCCGCCCAGGAGATCGCTGGACGCGCGCCGAAGAGAACGCCACGGCCCCGCCGAACCCGCGGCCCGGCGGCGCGGAGGACACCCCACCGCCCGCGGGATCCCGACCGGCGGCCAGGCGATCGCCACGACGAGATCCCCACGGCGCCTGCGGGATCCACGGCCGCGCGGCACAGGAAAGGTGGGAACCCCCGATGAAAGGAGGCGGGTGGTTGGCCGGCAGTCAGTTCCTCCAGAAGGCCCGCGGAGCCTTCTACACCACCCATACCGCGGCGGAGTACATGGTGCGGTGGGCGGTACGCAGCCCCGGCGACCTCATTCTGGAACCGTGCTTCGGGGCCGGGGCCTTCCTGGGACCACTGTCGGAAGCCCTGGGGCCGGAGCGGGTGTACGGCGCCGAGATCGACGAGGCCGCATACCGCAGGGTGCTCGACCGGAGACTGCTGTGGAGTGACCGGGCCTACCTGGGGGACTTCCTCCGGGCGGATCCGGGGAAACCGCCCTTCCCCCGCGCGTTTACCGCCGTCGTCGGCAACCCGCCCTACATCCGGCTCCGTAGACTGCCCAGGCAGGCGGCGGCCCGGGCGCTGCAGATCGCGGCTGCGGTCATGGGAGAGCCCATGAGCCCGAGCGGCAGCCTCTGGATGGCTTTCGTCCTGCAGTCCTGCCGGTTCCTGGCGCCCGGCGGCCGGATCGCGTTCGTCCTGCCCTATGAGCTGACCTATGTGCAGTACGCCAAGCCCCTGTGGCGGTACCTGAAGGGGCACTTCGGCGAGATGCGCTGCGTGCGGGTACACGATCGGCTCTTTCCCGGCCTGTCGCAGGACGTGGTGCTGCTCCTCGCCGATCGCTTCGGGGGCGCCACCGATGTCGTCACCTTCGAGACCTACGCGGATCTGGACGCTTTGCTGGACGGCCGCCCGGACACGGCGGTCGACATTGCGGTAGACGACGTGGTGGCGGGCGGCCGACCCTTCGTGGAGGCGCTGCTGCCGCCGGCGCTGCGGGAGCTGCTTTCGTCGCCGCGGCTGGCGGGCCGCCTCAGCCGGCTGGGGCAGCTTAGCCGCTTCGGCATCGGTTACGTGGCCGGCGACAAGCGGTTCTTCCACCTGTCTGCGGAGCAGGCCCGGGCCCGGGAAATTCCGCCGGCCCATCTGCGGCCCACCCTCACCAGCGGACGCGAACTCCGGGGAATCGGCATCTCCACCCGCTCGATCCCCCGGGACCGACGGCTCTACCTGTACGATCCGCCGGCGGACCCGGAACACCTGACCGCAGCCGACCTGCGCTACCTGGCAGAGGGCGAGGCTGCGGGGGTCCACCTGCGCTACAAGTGCCGTATCCGCGAGCCCTGGTACAGGGTGCCCGGCCTGCACCGGCCGGACCTGCTGCTCTCCGTCTTCAGCGAGCGCCCCGTCATGGTGATGAACGAGGGCGGCTTCCTGGCCTCCAACAGCCTGCTCTGTGGTTTCGTGGCCCCCGGGATCGGCCCGGAGCAGGTGGTCGCCGCGTGGTACAACAGCCTGACCTTGCTCTCCTGCGAGACCGAGGTCCACTCCCTGGGCGGCGGCGTCCTGATCCTCATCCCCGGCGAGACCAATAAGGTGCGGGTTCCCCGGCTGGACCGGGTACCCTCCGCTTACCTGGCTGAACTGGACCGGCTGCTGCGCCGGGCCGGCGGCGTGGACGACGCCTTCGCACTGGGGGACGAGGTCATCCTTCAGAGTGAACTGGAACTGACCCGGAGCGAGGTCAATCTGATTCGCGATGGCGTGGAGACGCTGCGCCGGTGGCGGAGAAACAGGTGCTAGAAGAGAGGACCGTCCCCGTCCGGGACGGCCTTCTACTTTTTACTCGACCGCCTGTGAACTCGAACATCGTGATCCAGGCGTCCGATTCGAGGCGGAATGTGCACCCCACAGCCTCAGCCCACCGCACATTCCGCCTCCAACTGAAGCGTGACCTGACCAGGCTCAGAGGTTTCGAGGCGGAACGCATCTCGCCGGAGGGCCGGAGCGGCCATACGGAAAGACCTGCCGCGTCTCGGTGACAGGTGGAAACAAGGCCGCAGAAACCCGAGAACACATCAAGGGCTGCAGGGTCCAGAACCCTGCAGCCCTTGTCTCATCTGGTGCCCGAGGCGGGACTCGAACCCGCACGGCCGCTGCGGCCCCAAGATTTTAAGTCTCGTACATATCTGTAGTGGCGTTCGGTGGGGT
>JAAROH010007869.1_pt1 | contig 26635 bp, 31 predicted proteins | sample 7248631 | NCBI WGS metagenome assembly JAAROH01 (sample SAMN09772309, study PRJNA484901) | compost metagenome | isolation source: Vermicomposting unit | place: India
GGGCTGCTGAACGAATCACATGCAGAAAGTCATTTGAGAAATCAACCGTTGAATTGTATGAAGATGTCTCCTCATTTCAATAACTTCATCGTTAATTTTGTCCAACCAATGTTTGATAAGTTCTTTCATGAGTACCACCTTTTCTATAATACTTCCTATTTTCGGAATTATACCATTAATATACATTAATTCGGTATTATATACATTTATCTTATTTTTGTAAATAATTTTTTCGTTATGTGGTTGTTTTTTACTGTTATTAAGTTAGTACCCAGAATAGAAGATTTTCCTCGTTTTCCGGCTTTTTTCATTTTCCAGACTGTATCGCTGACGATTTAAAAAAGAGCTTCCCGGAATGGAGAAGGAATTTGGAGAAAAGTTGGATGAATTATGTTGGGAAATATAATGGAAAGAAGAAAAGATTGAACGCTTATACAGTGTAGGAGAACACTGAATTGAAAGAGAGCATTAGGATTGAAATTCTATTAGAGCCTTATGGAGTAAGGGATTGAAGGGATACTGGATAAAATAAAAAGAGCTGAACCCGTATTGGATCCAGCTCGAAATTTTATTGATTTCTTGTTGGGAAATAATCCCGATTGCCTCTTGATACATATCCACTTCCCGCCCGTTTCTTCTCCGGCTTCTTCCGCTTCCGATACCAACTTTATTACATGGGTACCGACTTTATTACAGAGGGAAGAAGAAAATAACGGGAAAATACGAGAAAGTAGCAGGAAGATATGGAAACAACAGAGCCCCCTTGTTATGTCCAAGAGGGCCAACTGATTATTCCACCGTCACTGATTTTGCGAGGTTGCGTGGTTTGTCAACGTCGCAGCCGCGGTGAAGGGCGGCGTAATATGCGATAAATTGCATTGGTACAACAGAGATAAGAGGTGTTAATAATTCATGCACTTGCGGTAAGACGAAACGGTCACCGTCCATTTCCAGTCCTTTCATAGAAATGATACACGCATTAGCACCACGGGCCGCAACTTCTTTTACATTACCGCGAATTGGCAAATTAACGTTCTCTTGAGTTGATAAGACAAAGACCGGTGTGCCTTCTTCAATCAAGGCAATAGGACCGTGTTTCAATTCTCCACCGGCAAAACCTTCAGCCTGAATATAGGAAATTTCCTTCAACTTCAAGGCACCTTCTAAGCAAACGGCATAGTCTAACGTACGACCGATAAAGAAGCTGCTACGAGCAAAAGACAAATAGTCACTTGCGATTTGTTCAAATGCATCTCTCGTATCACAAAGTTCCTCCATGGCACTCGCAACAATGCCAAGTTCATGGACGAGATCCACATCAATGGCCAGACCTTTGCTTCTTGCAACAACCTCAGCCAAGATGGACAACACCGCCACTTGTGCCGTATAAGCTTTTGTCGATGCAACAGCGATTTCCGGACCGGCGTGAAGCAACAATGTATAATCTGCCTCACGAGATAACGTAGACCCGGGAACATTCGTAATGGTCAATGCTTGATAACCCATTTTCTTAATTTGAACAAGAACGGCACGGCTGTCTGCTGTTTCTCCGCTCTGTGAGATAAAAATAAACAATGGTTTTTCCGATAACAATGGCATGTTGTAACCAAATTCACTGGCCACATGTACTTCAGTTGGAATTTTTGCCAACCGTTCAATTATATTTTTCCCGACCATACCGGCATGATAACTCGTTCCAGCTGCAATAATATAGAGCCGGTCTGCTTGATTAATGGCTCCAAGAATATTTTGATCAATAACCAATTCACCATTATCATTGGAATACTTTTGAATAATTGTCCGAATAACAAATGGCTGTTCATCAATTTCTTTTAACATATAGTGGGGATACGTACCCTTTTCAATATCACTGGCATCTAATTCAGCAATAAACGGTTTTCGTTCAACTTTTCTTCCATCTAAGTCAAAAATTTCCACATTTTCCCGCGTGACAATAACCATTTCTTGATCCATTAATTCCAGAAATTCTTTTGTAACTTGTAACATTGCCAAGGCATCCGATGCGACCACATTGAAGCCGTCACCTAGACCGACAAGTAGCGGGCTTTTATTTTTTGCAACATAAATAACATCTTTATTTTCTTCGTCAAGTAAAGCTAGAGCATAAGATCCTTTTAATATTTTCAACGTCTTTTGGAAAGCTTCTTGAACAGCATATCCATCATTGACAAATTTCTCAACTAATTGAACAACGACTTCCGTATCGGTGTCACTTTTTAGTGAGATATCCGACAAATATTCCGCTTTTAATTGTTCATCGTTTTCAATTACTCCGTTGTGCACGATTGTAAACCGTCCCGTTGCACTTTGATGCGGGTGAGCATTTACTTTGCTTGGTTTCCCGTGAGTTGCCCAACGAGTATGACCGATTCCAACGTTTGCCTTTACTTGTTCATCAACAATAAAACGTAAATCAGCAATCCGACCTTTTTCTTTAAAAAGATGAACCCCTTCTTCATTTAAAACGGCGATCCCGGCAGAATCGTATCCTCTATATTCAAGTTTTTCAAGTCCTTTTAATAAAATTTCCTTAGCGTCCTTATTACCAATATAACCAACTATTCCACACATAGTTTCCAGCCTCCTAATGTCCGGGGGCAAGAGGTCAACTATATATGGATTTTATAGGGACATCTTGCCCCCTTATCTCCATTTGTAATGGCGCATTTTTCTCTCCTTTGTCCAAAAAGTCACCTCTTTGTTTTAGAGAGAAATCACGACTATGCGCAAAGTCGGAAGGTATCCGCCGATAAACTCGATAAACCTTCTCCTCGTCAACTAGTATTACGGTTCCCATTAGTTTATCATTCATGAATCTTTCTTCATCAAGATACGTGCATACCCTTGTTTGACGAAGGAATATACAAATACAGAAACATTCCGACTGATAAACTCTCCAGTCCTTGAGTGAAATAATGGGACCTTTACTAGTTCTGGCGCTTTAATAAACTGACTTATACGATCCTCCTTTCCTCCAAAAAATTAACAGGACATATTCATCATAATTCAATCCACTCTTTTTAGTCAATAGGGAAATTATTCACATGCTTTACCTTGGCGCTCATATGATCGGTTGAAATCCGGTAAGGACTAAAGTCAGTTCTTTTTAAATACCAAAAAGAGCGGATAATAAAATATATGCATAAAGGAATTGAACCGTTCCTTTATGCATATGTTAAAAGTAAGTCACGTCTTGTTATTTATTTTTTCAATCGCTTGTATTTTTTTATAAACTTGTTATTCGCGAATTCCCATTTCTTCTTTTACAACTGCGGTAATTCTATTCACATAAGCTTCACATTCCTGTTCGCCTGGCGCTTCTACCATGACACGCACGAGTGGTTCTGTACCGGATGGTCGGACAAGAACCCGCCCGTTTCCTGCCATTTCTTTTTCTACTTCTTCAATTACGGCCTTTACCTTTTCATTTTCGGTTACATGATGTTTATCGGTTACCCGGATATTGACGAGTTTCTGCGGATATTTTTTCATTTCTTTTGCCAGCTCCGATAATGGCTTGTTCGTTTGTTTTAAAATATTTATCAATTGCAGTCCTGTTAACATTCCGTCACCTGTTGTATTATAGTCAAGGAAAATAATATGGCCGGATTGCTCGCCTCCAAGATTATAGCCATTCTTTTTCATTTCCTCTACAACATAGCGATCTCCTACATCTGTCCGAACACTCTTAATCTCCAGTGCTCCTAAAGCTTTATAAAAACCAAGGTTACTCATGACAGTTGAAACGACAGTTTGTTGTTTCAGTCTGCCTTCATTTTTCATATACTTAGCACAAATGTACATTATTTGGTCGCCATCAACAATTTCGCCTTTTTCATCAACCGCAATCAACCGGTCCCCGTCGCCGTCAAATGCCAAACCGACATCCGCTCCTTTTTCAACAACAAATTTTTTGAGGGCTTCCGGGTGGGTTGATCCTACTCCATCATTGATATTCAGACCATCCGGCGATGCACCCATTGTTGATAAATCGGCTTCTAAATCGGCAAATAAATAGTTTGCTAAAGATGAAGTTGAGCCATTAGCGCAATCAAGTGCAATATGGATTCCGGAAAAATCTTCATCGACGGTTTGTTTTAAATATTGTATGTACTTTTGCCCGCCTTCAAAGTAATCATTCACGACACCAAGATCCTTTCCTACCGGCCTTGGTAAATTATCTCCATTCATATCAAGATATTGTTCAATTTCTGCTTCTTGATCATCTGTTAGTTTAAACCCGTCAGGACCAAAGAACTTGATTCCATTGTCTTCAACCGGATTATGTGATGCTGAGATCATAACGCCTGCCTGTGCACTCAAAGCCTTCGTTAAGTAAGCAACACCCGGAGTTGTAATAACGCCTAATCGCATCACTTCAACACCGATTGAAAGCAACCCGGCCACGAGCGCACCTTCCAGCATATGACCGGATATGCGAGTGTCACGTCCAATCAATACTTTTGGACGTTCTGCATCTTTCGTTAAAACATACCCGCCATAGCGTCCTAATTTAAATGCCAATTCCGGTGTCAGCTCACTATTTGCAACTCCTCTAACTCCATCAGTACCAAAATACTTACCCATAAGAACTCTCTCCTTTTTTCCAATCATTAACCGGTAATATCTCAACTTTCCGGCTCTTCCATTATCCTTGAGCTGCTATTTTTACTTTTACAGCTGTTCGTTTAAGTTTCCAATCTATCGAATCAGGACCATCTGCCTGAATTTTCAGCTCATGTTCTCCTTCAGTTAACCCTTCCGCATTAACGGTCAGATTAAAACTGGCAGCATTTATATTTTGTAAAACTTCCGGTGTCCCGGTTACATCAATATCGACTTGTCCGTTATCCGGATCAAGGAAATCAAGTGCATATTGATTACTTAATCCGGTATAGTTTACCGGGACATTTTTAATCGTCCTTGTTTCTTTCGTTTCAGTCGTCACTTTTACATTAATTGCTTCAGGTGTCACAGCGGTTATCCCATTTTGCAAAGTGATAGGAATCGTTAGTTCCTGATCACCCGAAATATTAGCCACATTTACCGGAATTTCAATGCTTGAAATTTTATCTAATACACTTTGTTTTCCATAGAGAACAACTTCTCGTACAGCCGGTTCAATATTTTTAATGCTTACCCCCTCTTTCGGTGTCCCTTGTTGTTTAATAACAACAGGTACCGTTTTTTGCGGGCTTTTCACCGGAATCGTGACTTCCACCTCGGCCGGTTCTACCTGTACGTTTAGTTTATTTAAGTTTTGGTCAAGAACGGATACAGTCGCTTTTTGAGTAAAAGTTCTATCAACTACTTCATTTCGCTCAACAATTGCTTTTACATAGTTGATTTGTTCAATGACATCTTTTCCGCCTGTAATTTTAACCTTTTTTGGTTTTATAACGGGTTCATCTGCTTGGTAGCCATCTCCCAGAAGAGCTTTATTAAACTGTACATCAACAGTGAATTCTTTTGTTACTTTTTCTTGAACATTTACATTCGCCGCTTCAGGTTTTATAGAGACCGTTAATTTATCCGAAATATCACGGATTTGGAATTTCACCCTCTGTGTACCTATTTCCGCTTTGGTCAAATCAAGATAAACTGTAAAATCCCTCAAATTTTTAGCCGATTTAACTAAACTGCTATTGCCCTCAACAATGACGTCAACAGTTTGTGGAGCACCGGTGACGACAAAATTTTCTTCATCATAATATAAAACAACAGGTACATCCTCTATCGTTTCCGTGGTTGTATTATCCCTAGCGGCACCTGATGCAGGACCCATTTGGTCTATATAAGCTGTTATATATAAGAGTAAAGCCAGTACTAAGGCAAGACCCCGGACAAACCATTTGCTTTCCATTAATTTATTTAAAAATTTATCCATCTTTTATCACCTCTTTTTCACCCACTTGCTCCAAAGATTACTAGTGGTTTGGGGTTCCAAAGGTTTTACTAACTTTTCGGTTAACATGCTCCGGAGCTGTTCTAGTTTAATTTCTCTGTGAAGTTCTCCATTTTTCGTTAATGAAATCCCTCCTGTTTCCTCTGAGACAACGACGGTAATACTATCGGTAACTTCACTAATTCCAACAGCTGCTCTGTGCCTTGTACCAAGTTCCTTTGAAATAAACGGGCTTTCTGATAACGGCAAATAACAGGCTGCCGCTTTAATCTCATCGTCTTGAATGATCACTGCCCCATCATGTAAGGGCGTGTTGGGAATAAATGTATTGATTAGAAGTTCCGATGTAACTTTGGCATTCATCGGTATGCCAGTTTCAATATAATCATTCATTCCGGTCTCTTGGGCAATTGATATTAAGGCTCCAATCCGTCTCTTCGCCATATACTCGCAAGCTTTTACGATGGCATTTACAATTTGTTCTTGCTTTTCTTCCTCTTTTTGTCTTTGCCTTGTAAAAATTCGACCACGACCCAGTTGTTCCAGGGCACGCCGTAATTCAGGTTGGAAAATAATAATGATTGCCAGAAAGCCCCATTCAATCACCTGCTCCATTAACCATTCCAGAGTTCTTAATCCAATTATATTACTCAAACCACGTAAAATAAGGATAATAAATATTCCGTTGATTAATTGAACAGCCTTCGTTCCCCTGACAACCATAAATATTTTATAAATTAGATACCATACAACTAGAATATCAACAACACTCGCTATATAATCAACAATCGTAAAATCGGCAAAAAAATCAGCAAATGGCATAAAAACCTTCCTCCAATTATCTATGCAAAAACGTTTCAGTCCGTCCTTTTAATAAGTAAATTTGTCCACATGCGTCCCAAAGGCGGAATTGACAACCTTTAAGATGCCCCTACAAATAAATCTGTCCACATACCTCTATTATATCCGATATTCTGCACGTGAACATGATCGACAAAGATTTTGTTCGTTAAGCGTACAGGCAACAAATTTCCCCTTATTCATTTACCCTGGAACTGAAACGTTGTAAAAGTGGTATATTTATCTAATTTGATTAGCTTTTTGATCCTTTAATAGACATTCAGTTAACGATATACAAGTATGGGGGTTACTAAGTATTTTACTGTATATCATATTTTTTTATTATACCATAACTCATGGAAACAGAAATTTTTTTCACCATTTTTTGCAGAAGACCATCTCCAAATGTATGAAAACCAACTAATCCATGCAAAAAGAAAAGCACACGGAAAGATTTCGAAGCTTTCCGTGTGCGTTTATTTTATATCCAAAAAGTTCCAATTTGACTAAAATTGCTTTTGTTCTTTCTTTACATAAAAAAAGGTCTTTGAACACGCTTGATCACAACCATAAGATTTCCACTTGGTAAGATCATCCGTGTAAGAAAGGACCTTTATCAACGGATTTATTATTCCTTACCCGTTAACATGTTCATGGTACTTTCAAATATATGTTTCATTTGATACCATAACCACTCAAATGCCTCATTAATCTCCACAATATCGCCTGTAACCTGACCGGCCGAGGCCATATATGATTCCCCATTAACGATTTCCCCGTTAATGACTGTTACACTACCGTCAACTTTTCCGTCAATACGGATATCGCCATTTTTTACAACAATATCTCCTGTAACCGTTTCTCCTTCAGGCACGATGGCTGTGTTATTCTCAATGACTAAATTAGGGTTTTTTGTAACAGAGAAATCATCCCCTGACCAATGAGACAGGAAACTTGCCGCCATAAATATGAAAAAGATACTTGCAGCCGTTAATACCGGATGTCTTGAGAACCATCGTTTCACACTTACTTTTTTCTTTTCTTTCGGTAAATTCATCAGCACTTTTTGCGTAAAATCTGCCGGTGCTTGAACGTGTGAGATACTTTTTACTAAAGCAATGGATTTTTCAAGTTCCTGAAAATGTTGGCGACAGTCGGCACATGATTTTAAATGTACGGTTAATATGTTTTTATGTTCCGGTAAAATTTCCCCGTCTAAATATTCATGCATATATTCGGTTATTATTTCAGGACATCGATCCAAAGGTTTTCACCTCACTCAAATATGCCGGAGCTGTTTGCGAAGAGCTTCTCTCCCTCTATGTATTCTCGTTTTGACAGTTCCAATAGGAAGGTCCAAAATCTTACTTATTTCCAATAGGGGGAGTTCTTCAATATATTTTAAAACAATGACTGCCCGATATTTTTCCGGCAATTTTAGAATTTCATTTTGAATGATTTCTTGCAATTCAATTTTTGAAACCTCTTCATCGGGTGCAAGTTGGCTGGCAGGTATTTGTGAATATAACGTCAACCCTTCTGTTCCTGCCACTTCAGCATCTAAATAATAATCAGGTTTCTTTTTCCTGATCCGGTCGATACATAAATTGGTTGCAATACGATATAACCACGTGGAAAATTTTCTGTCAATATTATATCGTTCAATATTTATATATGCACGTATAAAAGCCTCTTGTGAAATATCTTCAGCCTCATGAGAATTCCCCAACATTCGGAAGCAAAGTTGAAATACTTTATCTTTGTATAATTCAACGATCTCCCCAAACGCATTTTGGTCCCCTTTTCGCACTTGTTTTATCCGTGATTTCACAAACTCATCCATTCATAACCCTCCGCTCTATGCGGCTATTTATATTACGAAACAGCAAATGAAAAGTTTCATTTATCTTATTATACTATGAATTATTTTTTTATTGAGGAAAAAACTAGAAATTTTCTATATATAATAAAGAAAACACTTGGTAGTTACCTGCTACATGGGATTTGTATTATTACTGGAAATTTTTATTTATGTTGTAAAAAAATTTGCGGTGGTTACCTGTTACAAGAGGCTTTTATCATTATCCGAATTATTTTACTCTCCGGTGTCACAAAAGAAACTTGTGGAGGGGTTACCTATTACGTGGAATTTTTATCCTTAACTCAAAATTTATACAGGAGTACATGTAAAATAAATGGGTCCTCATCTAATTTTGAAAATGAGAACCCTTAATCACTAATTATATAAAATTTACGGTTATTTTGCTGATTCATAATAGACTTTCACCAAAAAGCGAGGCCATTAATCCGACGGCAAGTACCCCCGTTTTGTTCCGCTCATCTAAAATAGGATTCACTTCAACGAATTCCGCTGACGTAATCATTCCTGATTCAAAAAGCATTTCCATAGCGAAATGACTTTCCCGATAATTCAAGCCGCCTTCTACCGGAGTGCCGACACCTGGTGCATAAAGTGGATCCAAACCGTCTAAATCTAATGAAAGATGAACACCATCTGAACGATTTTTAAAATATGCTATCGTTTCTTCTATGACTTTTGGTATGCCCAGACGATCAATTTCATGCATGGTATATACTTTGATTCCTTTTTCTTTAATTAATCTTTTTTCACCTTCATCTAATGACCTGGCACCGATGATGACGATATTCTCAGGTTGAATTTTTGGACAATAGCCACCAATTTGCGTAAGCGTCGTTTCACCTAATCCAAGACTGACTGCAAGAGGCATGCCATGAATATTTCCCGATGGTGAAGTTTCCGGTGTATTTAAATCTCCATGAGCATCAAACCAGATAACCCCGAGTCTTTTAAAATATTTTGAAATGCCGGCAAGTGTTCCAATCGCAATACTATGGTCTCCGCCAAGTACGAGTGGAAAGGAACCTTCTTTCATGATTTTGTCGACTTTATCTGCAATTTTTGTACTCGCTTGGACAACCGCTTCTAAGTTTCGCAACCCTGTTAAAGGATCTGTTGTCAATCGATCTCTACCAATCTCAATATCTCCTAAATCATTCACTTGGTAACCCAGGGATTCCAGCCTTTCAACGACCCCCGCATAACGGATTGCACTCGGGCCCATATCGACACCCCTGCGTAATTGCCCTAAATCCATCGGTGCTCCCACAATTGAAATTTTTCCTCTCATCTTTTTCTACCCCCCTAAAACATATTGTAAATGCCTTCAAGCGATGACTCAACCTAGCAAAAAATGGTATAAATAAACACTTTTATTATTGCAATCAAGGAAAAATTATTATAAGAAAAGGAAAGGAATGCTTTCGTAGATTCCTTTCTCAAGTTTGACACTGAAAACCGTCTGGAACATTGTAATTACAGCGTTTTTGGCCCATATTTAGGGCGATAAAACTGCGTACTTTTTAGCTCTTTTGCTGCTAAAAAGTAAATAAATTGTGTGATAAAATTATTTTGGGCAAATTATTTCTTAGCCCTTCATTTAGCAAAAATCACTTTCTTAGTTGTATTTTTTTCGCAAGTAGTTATATTTATAATTAAGTCATGCGGATTTGGTATGCTTCCTTATCCCTGGGTGCCTTTTTCTGATGTTTCGCAGCTTTAAGGCTGTATGGTTGTAACTAATCCGGTGTTTAAACAGGTATCTTTACCAATCGTTAAAAAATGGCTGAAAGAGAGGGATAAACTTCATGCCCAAAAAACAAACCGAGGCAAATAAGAAGTGGCAAGAAAAAATAAGGATTATGCTAACTATATTAGTGCACGATCCCGAGCGCGCAGTTTCATCAAGAATAAAGCCACCCTTGAAGATATTGAGGAATTTAAAAAATTAATTGAAGAGCGTGAAAAATTTTTAAAAAGCGAGGACACATTTAGCTAAGAGGAAATCACTTTTTTTACAGTCAATTTTGCCAGGGGAATCCGTCCTAGGAATATCTCTGCAAACTACATTATAGAAATCCCTTCTTTTTGACTTGCAATTTTTGTACCCGGCATGAAACGAAGCATCTTTACCGGTGGATAGGTCTATCAAGATCTTGTCATAAAACAACTGAAGGGACACCATGTTTGTAACGGTTTTTGTTCTTGTCAACAAGGAACGGTCATTCCAAAAACTCTTAATTACGGAAAATTACAAATATCCTTAGAATGTAATTGGGTTTATAGGGTCTTTACCTTAGAGAATACAGGAAATTGTTCTCATTATCAGATTTCTTCATAACCAGGCATCGATACTTGACTAACGAATAATACTTTAGCAGTATTACCTCTTCATGATTAGTGTTTCTGAAACTCTGTACGACTAAAATCGGCAGGTTCTTTATCTACGCAAACTTCTTCTATACTCTAATTATTCATTATTTCTAATGAATAATTATAACATAGAGACACTGGTTTCTTTCGATAAGACTTTCACGAACAAAGCTCGCACTGTTGTGCCACTTTAACGTTCGTCTAAGGCTCGTTTCAAAACCTGTTCATTAACCAAATTACATCACAACTGAAATTGCAAGACTCACTATCATCCCATGTCTAAAGACGATGGGCTTTCTCGTTTGAAAAATCCGTAGTAAGATCACTGAAAAAGCACAAAATATCAACTTGAACAAAAGAGATTATTGGGTTTATCCCACAGAACTTCAGTAAATTCATATTTACTTATGGACATATAATAATTGAAAGTGTAACAGTTTAGCGCCACTCTGACCGTATTTTGTCCGGCAAGCGAGATCACTTCTTAAGGACAGTTTGATGTGGTTGTTAATTAATTTTGATCGCTTAGGCATTTCTTAAGGATAGTTTGGCACATGTCTGAATCTATTTTTTCCACGGATTCGTTCCTTATTTAGTTTTTATAGTGGTTATGTCGAACCGAAAAATAGGAAATTGCCTATTAGTTGCCTGTGGAACGATAAAAAATTGTTCCACAAAAAAACGACCCTTGAATATTCAAGATTCGCCTTTTTTAATGTTTTTCGCAATATAAGCGGAAGACGGGACTCGAACCCGCGACCCTCACCTTGGGAAGTCTCTGCCGCATTTTTTTCCGATAAGTCAACCGGTAAATCATACGGTAAATCTGGCGTTCAGTTATTTCGTTATTCGCATTATAGCACATAGGCGCCTCACTGTGCAAGCGTAATATGCTATACCTTGCCTAAAATGCAATAACTACCCGCCAAGCCGCTTTTAATTGCGTCAAAATCGCCCTTATACCCGGCCCGAGCGGAGTATTTTTTCTCGTCTATTCTTCGCGCACCGTCGGCGATTAACCTTTTGGATAGTCGCGCTTGTCTTCAATCCTGCCAAAATGCATGGCGGTTTTAATCTCTTGGTCAGTAATACCCAAGGGGCGATACGACCATGCCGAATAAAAAAAGTCAGGTTCATTTATTTCTACAATAGAATTATTACCTGTTAAGTCGTAATAATTTCGGTTTACTTCTCTAACACAACCGTTTAACTCTACAACACTTTTTAAATATGTGTCTTTAGCTTGTCCAATAAGTTTATAAAGTCGTTCTTGCTGCTCGCTAAAATAGGCAAGGTATTCCGCTTTTGCTTGCTCGTCAATTTGCCGATTAATTTCTGCAAGTTCCGCCGAATCTGTCTGATAGACCATTGACCTGCGGAACTCTCCGCCTTTGGTTTTTGCACGTAAATAAACGATTTCCCGCTCCAACTCAGCAATTTTTGCCTCTAAATCGTCGCTTGGGTTTTCAGCGTATTTGTTTGTTATTTCTTTTAATTCCGCTTCCTTTTTCGCAAGGTCGTCCGCCTGCTTTTGGTTTAATGCGGCGATATTTGCGGACTTTTCTAGTTGCTTTTTCTTTATTTCCTCACGTTTTTTGATTAGATCCGTTAATTTTTGACTAGGTTTAAAGTTTGCCATAGTAAATACTCCTTTATCTGATAATTTTTTGCGGATTGGTAAAGCGGTATATAAATAGTTGTAAACGTCCTTTGATGGTGCGCGTTTGTTCTAACTCGTCCAGCGCGTTGTCAAGCGCAGCCACGGCGAACCTGTCGGCGTCATCGGAGCCAAATTCACCGGCTTGGACCTCGTATTTTGCAAAACGTTGTAAAATTCGGCTTGTCGTCCGGGCAAGGGACGGATATAATGGCTCATTTACGCCCACGACCTCAAACGCCAACGGGTTAAAAATGGACGCGTCAAAGTTGATGTTTACCGCAATAACACCGTCCATCTTGGCGGCTTGTCTAAGTGCACGTTGTAAAGCAATATGCCCGCAATAGCTTTCATCATGGCGCCGGTCGCCGGTCGCAATAAAAACATCGCTTGCCTTGACGCCTTCAAAGTTTGAAATGACGTAAGAATAAGCGGTGTGCTTTTCGTCGCCAGCGGTTGCTAGATGTACCGTATACCTCATAACGTTTCCCCTTCAGCGCCAACTATGGTGTTATATACGCTTTGTAATAGATTACTTACACGCTTATATTCTTCTTCTAGTTCCCTACTCGCGCTAACCGCGACTTCGTTCGATTCCAATTTTTGAATGCGCGTTTGTATTTTCATTAGCTTTGCTATTTCGCGGTGGTCAGGTCGCTTAACCACAAAGCCATCATCTCCCCATGTTTTGCCATCGCCAACTATAGCGGCTTTTTGTTGCTCGTATAAGTCCTTTAGCTGCTCAAGCGTCATGCCGTCCAACGGGTCGGCTGGCTTATTTGCCTCATAGTCGCCGTATGATATGGCGGTTGCTGCGTCTACCATATCACGTTTGGCTTGCCGGTATTCTGCGTCCGTAATGTTGCGGAATGGTTTAAGCGTGTGTTCGTACTCCAGTACAATTTTTTTGGCGTCCAACAATTTGCGCTCTAAAGCTGCTCTTGTTTCTTCCCAATTTTCCATTTTTAGACCTCCGTTTTTTGTTTAATTTATATGGCGGTTGGTATTTCTTGCGCCTTAAATGCGGAAATTCAGCCTCGATTAATCGCTCAAGCCATAGCGGATAATAGTCAAAATACCTTGTAGGCTCGCGCTGCTGCTTATCGTCGTCATCTCGGTTTTGCATGTTATCCTCCTTAAAAAGTTGGTGTATTTGACAGGATTTTTGCGTTTTTAGGCGATTACAGGCGTTTAAATCATTCGCAAATAGTTTTAGTAGGGTAATATAACAAAACGCCTTATAACGCCAAATTTCGTTAATTTTTTGCCACTTTACATTTGAACATCCGCTCGGCTGCTCGGCGCTGCTTAATCGGTATTTTGAATTGAACGCCTATTAATCTACCGTTTTTAAAATACTCTGCCATGATTTGCCAGTCTTTTTTATACCGTTTGATACGCCGGATCAAGTCGCGGTCCTCCGTGTACCCCGCAAGCCATCCTTTTTCCAGCTTCCAAATTTCGCTCTCCGTCGTCACTCACCGCCTTTTTTGCCTTTTTGCGCAGGCTAAGCCAAGTGCCGTAGTTGACTTCTACCGCGCAATTATTGTTTAGTTTAACCGTGTCTACGGCAGGCACCCAGATCTTATTGTCAAATCGCACGGCAGGCGGCCGTTCCTCGGCTTTAACCTTTGACGCCAGCCAATCGGCAAATTGCGCTTCGTCGTTAAAAATTACAGTGCCGGTGTCGAGTTTTTCGCCGTTTTTCCGGCGTTCATACGCCACTGCCAGCCGGTTAGTCTCGTCATCGTAATATTGCGCAATCAGCCAAACAACGGGGGCAATGTGTCGGTAATACTCGTCGAGCGTGAATTTGCGGCCGTTTGCGACAACTTCAATGTCGGCGTCCGGTTGCGCGTAGTACGTACGCTCGACCGCCTCGTCAATTCCGCCTGCTCCGGCATAGACTACCTCGCCGGCGGTTGTTTCGACGCGGTAGCGGCCATTATCGCCGGTAATGAAAATGACCGCCTTATTGTCCGGAAATATAGGCAGGCGGTCGCCGTATGGTGATTCGCGGAATTGACGACAATGAAACACGGCATTTTTTACAATAAAATTTTCATTGTACACGCAGTAAAATGTCATGAAATTTTCGCCTTCTTCCGTTGTTTTTCTGCGAGCCATCTGTAATAGTCCGCGCCTAGTATTTCCTGTTCGACTTGATTGCGTGTTTTACCGGTGAAATGTCCGATATAATCGAGCAAAAATAAATAGTTTGGTAGCGTAAATTTGTCATACGTTCTAAAAAACTCGCTTACCGGTTTATCCCATTTTTGCCGATTGCATTTTCTACAACTAATTACTAGATTACTTACTTCATGAGTGCCATTGCGTGCTAACGGTATCACGTGTTCCAAGTTAAAAGTGCCGGTCTCCTCGGATTCTTCGCACAAACAATAGGCGCAACGCCCGTCAAAAATAGTAAATATTGCCTCGACGTCTTGACGAGTAACATTGACAGGAATAGGATATTTCTTTTGCCGCTCATAAAGTCTGCGAAACGCCTTTGACGCTTTATTGTTTGACCTGAATTTACATGCTTTGCAGCGGGTTGTAATACCGCCTTTTGCCCGCTTGTCTACTTCAAACAATTCGATCGGTTTCGTTTCCCCACAATTGCGACAAGTGCGTTTTTCACTCATTTCATTTCGATTCATTTCAATTCAACCCCCGTTTTAATCAGTTTTTTCATTTCCTCGATCGCTTCACGTAACTCATAGTGGACCTTAACATCGTGTTGCCCTGCTTTGTGAAGCGCGTCAATATAAATGACCAACTGGCGTAATCGCTCGTTTAAGTCATCTGTTTTCAAATCATCTCACCTCACTTCATTTAAAATAGGCGCGACTCCGTAAAAAAAACTTCATCACCGCGCTTGAAAAAATAAATATTTTAAGGTATGATAAAATTAGGATATTTTACGCATTTTCTCATAAAACGCAAAAAAATCCTCATCCAAGTCTATCCGCGAAACTAACCGCGCTTTTACTCGCGGGGATACATCAAGACTTCCTGACTCTATCCGGGCAACAGTAGCAAGCGAGACTCCTAAAAATTTTGCAAATTCTTCCTGTGTTTTATTCAGCCATAAGCGAATGATCCTGAATTTATGACCGTCCAATTTATAATAAAACCTCCTTTTTTATCGTTTTATTACCTATAGCCCTAAAAAAAAATAGGGCAATTACTGTTCCTCATCTATAGATTTTTTACTGCGGCTAAATTGTTTGGCTCGCCGGCGTTCCATACGGAGTTTATATGCACCGTATTTATTGATAAAATATTCGTCAATTTCCTCGCAAGGAATAAACGAAGTTTGAACCTCGCCATATGAATGTTTATACCTCAATCCGCGAACATAAACTTTGTCACTGCCGCTAGTTGCTTTGCGTTTATAACCGCGCTGTTTGGCTGCGTCAATTTGTGCGAGTTTGTCGTCGGTGCAAGGTGTTTCGCGATTGTGGGCGCGCTTAAGCATATAATGCTCGCTTAAGTAAAACGGGTATTCTAAATGCCGCGCATAGTACGTATACAGTTCTTTTTCAAAGTCTAGCTTCAATAAGGCTTTATCCGCGTTCTTCCTTGCGCGTTTCAAGGTGTCACTAGCAATCTTACATTCTCGCGAGCAAGTTCTTGAATTGTTCGGGCGGGTTTTATCGCGGTAATAATAACCGCAGTATTCGCAACGTTTAATACGCTTGTCCGTTTTGTCGTGCAGGTTACCGGCGAGAAGTTGTTCAATTATTGGTTTTGCTTGTTCACGGGTTAGCCCGACGACAAACTGTGTTGCAAAATCAATTGCGCCTTGCCCGGGTTCTCGATAAGTTGTTTTGGTTGTTTCGGTCGTCATTAATAATCCTCCTAGTTCAGCTGTTTTGGTTGTATGATATAATCAGCTATGTTGTACGTTTTTGGGGAGAATAACATATTTATATAGGATAATACCGTATAATACCGCCCACTAACGAGCCCAACGATTTTCAAATTCACGTCGTTTTACATACGTCTTGATTTCATCTTCTGTACATAGTAAGTATGCAATGTCGACTACGTCTTTATCACCCATGGTTTCGATTGATTTCTCACTATCAGCAGGCTGGTCGATTAGCAGCCGGTATTTGTTCGGTTTAAAACATGGCCGCCCCTTTTCACGACTGCGCGCTCGATCGACTTCACCTTTTCGCACGTATTCGATAAACCCGCAATCTATTAGCTTCTTAATTGCGTTTTGTATCGTTCCTTTCGACTTCGTACCGATCATTTTCATCGCGGTTGATTCCGTTAAATAAAACACTTTTCCATAACGTTTACTTGTTACGAGCATTGCATATGCTAATTGTTTTTGACGAAACGTACCGCATTTTAAAACCGCAAGAATTTCCGACTTGTAAATCGTAATTTGTTTGTCCGCGTTACCTAGCGTTAAATCGTTGTCAAAGGCGTATTTTACAAGGCGCTCGGCCTCTTTGCGCCAGTAATCTGGCGTGCTGCCCTTGCTGAAATACTCGCGCGGCGTGTTGTGTAAAATTTCCATAATCGCCTCGACGGCTTCCTCTCGCTCGAATCCTTGCGAATTAAAGAAACAAGCGAGCGTAAACGTTGTATTGTGTCGTGTGTTACTTGCGGTTAGCCGGCCGGCTTCAAGTATTCGGCGGGCTTTTTGAAGCGCCTTTGAAGCGTCGACAATATTAACGGTTGTGTCCGTGTTTTTAACGATTTCTTCAAACTCCACTTCCTGCTCATCGGTTAATTCAATGATCGTATCAAGTATAATTGCGGTATCTATTGGTTCAACGTCGAGCAAGTAATCGAATGATTCGATCGGCTCCAGCGTTTCATTGTCGACGAACCAGCACCGGTTGCCCGTGCGTTGGTGGACGCCTAACGGTAGCTTGACGCCTTGTGTCCAAGTCGGTCGGAATTCGATTTGACCGCCCGGCAGTTCGCCAACCTCTGTCATCACGCGGTTGTAAAACGCCTGTACGTCTCCGACTGGCAACGGCTTGTCGAAAAACAAGTCGACGTGATAACCTTTGCCGCCTGACAGGCTAACGTGGATGTCGCGCCGGTTAATGTTGAATTCGGTAACTAAAACGTCGATCAAATTTAACGTTGCCCAGCGCGCCATCGTGTGATCGTTGAAATCGACGTCAAACGTGATGAACTTATTGAAATAGCCGCCGTTGAAAATGCCGTACGTCAATTCACCGGCGAGGTGCGTTTTTAACATGCTATCGTTTAGGGATACAGCGCGGTCGCTTCGTTTCCTGTTTATCGTGACGTACCGGCCGTTTCGGAACTGGACGAGGTACTTGCTGCGCGTTTGGATGTACAATTCGTTAAATTTTGCGTAAAGTTCTTTCGGCTGTTCATTTTCGGCTGTTATCATCTATTTCATTCCTTTCGCTCGAAATTTTTAAATTCCGCATCGAGTTCCGGTGTGTTCTTAAACACAAAAACCAGCTTGCCGGGAAATCGACGGCTCGGTTCAATCGTGACTAACTCGTAACCTTTCGCGATGAGTTCGTTCGCAACACGAACGCTTAAAACGCATTTGTACTTATTCAAAAACAACCCCCCCTATTTGTAGTAAGTGCTAGAATCATAGTTTGTTAATTCAGCTTCAAGTTCCCGCGAATTGAGAAACACAAATACTAGCCGGTCCTTATACCGGAAGCTGGGCACAATATCTACTAGCTTGAAGCCCTTTCCGACAAGTTCGCCGCAAACTTCGGAATCAATAACCAACTTGTACTTTTCGACTGTCATTGCTTAACACCCCTTTTCTTTTGTACATTTTTGGGGAGAAATACATATTTTTATAAGAAATACCGTGTAGTAGCGCCCTTAACCGTTTAAAAACTGTCTGCAACGGGCGATGTAATCATCGGTGAAAATGTTGCGTAATTGCTGGACGCGGTGCTCTGCGATCGGCTTGCGACCGTTTTCATAGGCGTAAATGAGTGATTGAGTAACGCCCATAAGGTCGGCGAGTTCTTGTTGCGTCATTCCTTTGCTAGCGCGCATGAAACGTAATAACTCTTTGTTCATTTCGTGATACCTCCGCTAAGGTTTTTTATTACAACCCCACCCGTAAAAAAAAAGACGACGGGCAGGACTTAACTAATAGCTTTTCGGCGCTTATATAGACAACTAATTACCCAAAAGTTACTATTCTTTCGTCAAATATTCGACTCGGCGCTTATATAGGTAACTAAACGCAAAAAATACAACCATTTGCGCGCGTTGTTCCGCCTGTTTCCCCCTCCGTTTTTAAAAATAGATCCCTTTTCGGGTGAAAAATCGCTCAAATAGATCCCTTTTCGGGTGAAACGAAAAAGTGCCACGAAACCAGTCATACCAATGGTTTGCGCCACTTTTCGGGTGGTTCGCTCCTCTATATCACTCGATTATTTTACTAACGTAAAAGACCAGCGAAGATGTATATAGTACTGATAGGACGGTTAAGGTTGCGCCAATTGTAAACAATTAATTAAAAACCTTTGCGGCTCCTAAAGTCGCCGCTACCAGTCATAACCTATATTTCCGCTTTAAAATCCACTGCGGAATGATAGAATAATAGATAGGTTGCAGACGGCTTTGCCGGCTGCGGGCGGTAGCCCCTTGAATTGTAAACAATTCGCGTTATATAGGCGGAATTAAATGTTTGGCGCACGATAGTTTTTATTTATCGTTTAAGAAACGGCGGCAACGCTCGATATGGCCATCGCCGGCTGAATGGTTCCGCTCGCGCTGTGCGGTCATTAATTCGCGTTTGTCGCTGGGTAAAATCTTTTCAACTTCGATCATTGCGTTGCCTCCTTCTACAAAATTTCAACGTATTCCGCGTCGATTACGTTTTTACTTTCTTTCTCGCCGTTGACTACACCTTTTACTGTTACGGAGTCAAATGCATTTGACATTTGTTTCCAAAACTTATTCAGTCGATTAAACTCTCGGGCAAAGTCAGGGTTTGTTTCTACGAGTAGTCTAAACTCTTCTAAATCCGTAAGAATCCACGAGTACTTTTTCTGCCATTCAGAAAGTTCGTCAAATGCATTGTAAATTTCTCCACTTAGTTTTACGCCATACGGCTTTTCATTCGGTTCTTTCTCGACCTCTACTTCGATGTATTCCGTTCTGTACTCAATTTCTGGCGTCTTGTCCTCGATTGATTCAAGGGTATTCCTTAAAATTTCGGCGTCACGTTGCGCTATCTGCGCGCGTTGTTCCGCCTGTTTCGCCCGCCTTTCCGCCAATTCTTTCTCTTGCTGTGCCTCTTTCAGCGCCTTTTTAACTTCGCGCAACTCCCGCACCGTCATCTCGTCGACCGTTTTGACTTCGCCGGTTGACGGGATTGTGTGCGGTTTTTCTCGTTCGTCAGGCGGTATGGTTGCTATTTCGTATAATGCTCGTAATCCTAAATGTGGGTACGTACCCACATTTCCGATACCCAGTTCATCATACACCCGAATGAATTTATTGGCTGTGCTTCGGTCAATACCAACCACTTCCTCGCACCATTTCGCCCACTCACCATGCACTAGGTCGTTTTCTTTAACGTGCTTCAACCGCCTGCCAATTTCGAATATTGCTTCTCCGGCTATGCGTTGATAGGCGTTTATTTCGGCCGTGATTACGCTTAAGTCATCCGATAGTACTTCCGCAACATCACCTCGTTTCATTCCGTTACACCTCCAAGAAATTTTCAATCTGTATGTTATAGATTTTTGGGCGTTTTTAACCCTTTCATATATACTATCGTTCGGTATGGTCAAAGTTGGTCACTTTTTCGCCCTATACTCTATTAACCAAAATCGCGGTCAAAATTGCACCATAAACCGGCTCATTTTGTCCGGCGCCAGCCCTGATTAATAAAGCCCTTTAGGCCGATTAATTCGCTAATCCGCCCAAATATTTGCTGATATTTCCGCTCATCGCTAGCCTCGCCTAGTTTTTCGTCCAATTCGTCAATCCTCGCCTCTAAATGCTGCCATAATTGCTCGTCCAACTCGCGCACGTCGTCCAATTTTATGTATAAAACGCCGTCAACGTCTTTTGTCGGCAATCCTCGCCACTTTACCATTCCGCAGTCCTCCTCAATTTTAATTGGCGCTCTGCCCTCCACGTCGCCAAATCCTCAACCGTCGCCAACCGGTTAAGCCGCTTCATCGGGCGTTTTTTTTTTAAATTGCAATCCCGCCGTCTATTAGTGCGTGTAATTCCGATTCCGTTACTTCCGCAACGCCTGCTGCCGCTTTATTGCTTATGCCGGCAATATCGCAAAACAGATCCGGGTTGATGTTGTACCGCTTGCCGCCGGTGGTGAAGTTGTACCAGCCGACGACAGTGCGTGTGTAAGTGATTAATTGCGTTTGTTCTAGTTCATTGATTAACTGAAATGCCATGAATTATTCCTCCATTTCGTTATTTCGTAATTTTAAAATCTATCCTTATTATAATTCCGTTATTTCGTAATGTCAATATAAAAATAACGAAATTGCGAAATTATTTTATTGTGGTTATAATGGAATTAAATGAGAGGTGAAAACAGATGAAATTACGCGTTAAACTTGATGAAGTATTAAAGGCAAGAGAGAACATGTCGCAAAAAGAACTTGCGGAATTAACCGGGATTAGACCAGCTGCGATTAGTGAATTATATAATAATCAGCGTAAGTCGATAAATAGAGAACATATTGAAAAAATTGCGGAGAAATTAAATATAACGGAAATTAGCGAAATAATCGAATTAGTTGACGACGGACAAGCTAAATAGGGACGATTTAAAACCCGGACAGAAAGCGGCGTTGGTTATTCGGTTGTACTACGAGGAGGAACGACGGAAGGCTAAAGAACGAATGCTATCTGGAAAGGCGGTCGACCCTAGTGCAGATTTGCACGAGGGTATGTCCGGAGACGTAGCGGAAATCCTCGCGAAAAAAGCAGGGATGAGTAGGCGAAATTTATATTACCTTATCGCGGTATACCGCAACCGCCCCGACTTATTCGAGCGGGTATTTAATGGAGAAATACGCGGATGAAGGCGGATGAAACGCCAATCTAAAACAAAATACCGTTTTGCCAAAGTTGGAAAAACGGAGGGTCCAACATTGGACCAACCGAAGAAGAAATTGAAGAAGGTACTCCAAGTTCGGAGTGGGTTAAAACAATGTAGGGCGCCCAAAAGAATCGTTTCCAAGTTTGGAAACAAATAAACAACATGTACATGTCGAAAGACCCTACTGAAACATTTCAGGATGGTGTCGGAGCGACGGAAAGCTAAAGTGCGCCAGGGAGAACGCACAGACTTAAAAGAAAACATTCCTCCAAATTTGGAGAAAAGTTATTCAGGAGAAACAGCCGAAATACTGGCGAAGAAAGCGGTAAGTAAAGGTTCATTTTTAGCGAAAACAGACGATTTTAGGCGTTTTAGCCATTTACCCTACCTAGACTACTCAGCGCAAATTAAAACGGCTATAATCGTCTAAAATCGTTAAAAATCTGTCATATGCACGCATTTTTGCGGGAGGGTGGGAAGTGATAGCCCCGGCGGTGTTGCAAGTGAACGGGCTAGAATCAATCTAGGTCGTCAAGGAAAAGAATACCATCATTTTAAATGAGGGTATTGGCCACAAGTCCAAAGTGATTTTTTGTTGTGCGGGTTAAAAATCGGCAAGTCGAGCGGCCGCAGATTTTTGATACCCCCGGGGGCATAAAAAAAGAACGCCGGCAATCAATCACCAGCGAATAAATTTTCAACGGCTTGCGCTTTTTCATGCTCGCTTGGTTGCGAATACCATGCGACCATATCGGCGCTAGAATGACCCGTTAGCGACATGATCGTTGCGGTGGGTACTCCGCTGTCAACAAGCGTCTTAACATATGTATGTCGCAGTTGGTGCGGATGTACGCCGTACTTTGCGAGCATGTCCTGAACAGTGCGTTCGCTTATTCGCTTGCCCAGCTGCGATAAAAATAGGGCGGGCTTATCATCGGTCCGCTGTGCTAGGTATTGCTTTATGGCGCGTCGTGTCTCGGCAGGAATAGGAATATATCGCTCTTTACCGCCTTTGCCATTTCGGACGTGTAGCGTACCTTTGCGCTCGCTAATTGTTACGTCGTCACGGTCAAGTGCGACAAGTTCACTGACGCGCAGCCCGCAACCTAATAGCGTCATTACAATGGCATGATCGCGCCTATTGCGTTTGCGGTCAGTTTCGCGGATAATACGGTTACGCGTTGCTCTGTCAAGCCATTCCGGCGCCTTGCTTGTTGGCTTTGCCGCCTTAATAACGCGTATGTCCCTTACGGCGCTATCGTTGCCAGCCCAGCGGCAAAACGCTTTAATAGCGGCAAGTTCACGATTGACGCCGCTTGCCTTGCGTTTCTCGACGGTTTGTAATCGGTTAATGTAAAATTGCACGTCCGAGCGGGCAAACGTCGTCAAGTCGGCGCCGCTGCCGTCGAGATAGTCGGCGAACTTGGCGAGCGAGTGGCGGTATGCTTTAGCGGTATTTGGCGACTTGCCGGCGAGTGCCTCGTCAATAAATCGGTCAATAATCGGGTTATTATTCATCGTAAAACCTCCGTTAAATAATTATACGCAACTTTTTTCGCTTGTTATTCGGCGAAATATGGCGCTAATTCCGTTTGTTTATACTCTTATTATACGTATAATTCTAATTATACGCAAGTATTATACGCAGGTTTTACGAAAATTCTACCCCGCGAGTTTTCGAGGCGGTCACGCGTCAAGGGCGGATTCCTTGCGATAATTTCCGATTGTATCGTTAGCAACGAGTTACTACTATAGTGGGCGGTGTTAAGACGGTATTCCATATAAAAATATGTTATTCTCCCCAAAAACGTACAATAAGACTAAATATAGCGTAGCGTCAAATCGGACTTTTGGTCGGTAATCGCTATTTGTTGCGGTCTGTATCGGTCAATTTGCGCAAAAATACCGAGTTTCTTCTTATATAAATGTAAAGGCGTTTTGCTTGACGCAACATCAAAGCGTTTGGGCTCACGCGCCAAAGTACCTCGTGCCTGAAAAATTCGCGAAAAGTAACGGAATGTAACTACCCTTTGATAGCGTCCGTCAGCCACATAAACGCCTTCACATCGCCTGCTATCGCCTTGTCAGCGTACGAACTATAAGCCGATTTACTTTTCGGACTCCATAGCGCTTTTAACCGTTTGTCCTTCTCGCGTTGAAAGTCCTTGCGTTGTTCCCAGCGCCATAATTGCATACGTGATACGCCTACTTTGTCCGCAATTTCTTGGCGGCTCAGCCAACGTTTTTTACCGCTATATTTATCCGTAACAGGGCGCACCATTAACTCGATTGCGTAATAATGCCGTTCGTCTAATGGCGGCACTTGGCTCGGTTGTTTGCTGCGTTTCTTACGTCTTGTCATGCGTTATACACCTCCGTAAAATAGCCTGCTACAAAAAGTGTAGTAGGCTACTTCAATAATCGAAGCAGTAACTTTTACCGCGCCTACCTCCTCCGCAATCGGTTCACCTCCGTTTTTACTACGGTTAAAAATAAACCGTAGGGTTGTATCTTTATCTCGTTATTACTTAATACATCAGCGAAGAAGTATATAATAGAATAATCAGCGTCCCTACGTTAGTAGGGCGCAAATAGTAATTTTATTTAACGTATATTTATTTAACGGTTAAAAAAACACCGTAGCTACGGTTAAAAATAAACCGTATATACGGTTAAAAATAAACCGTAGTATCTAATCGTCGCTATCCGCCTTCTTTGGCGCAACCTTAACCGAGCACTTCAAAAGCGCACCGTTCACCCGTTAAAAACTGTTCCGCGCAATTCCGCCAGTAAAATTTTATCAAACATGCGATCCAACACACCGTTATAATAGCCGGCAAGGTTGCGTATTTGCTTACGTTTTGTTGAGAAAATAGCCGTCTTTAATGCCTGCAGGCCGATAGCTTCGACCGTTGCCTTGTCGTTGTACTCAGTCCGCAATAAAGGCGTAGATTGGCCCTTATAGACGCCATATAAGCGATAAATTAACTGCTTATCGACGTTGCCGAGTGTTGCAGCGATTAGTTGGCGGAATTTACCGTAATGAGTAGTTGGCTGCGGCGCGTTGGCATACGTATTATGTATATAATTATTATTTAAGTTTCTAGGCGGAGTTTCTTCGGTGTGACATGCCGGTGTGACATCGTCCAATTTTGCCGGCACAATCACGATTAAATTACTCGTTTGCCGGCGGTCGCCCGACTCGCGCTTACGTTCATACTGGCGGATAATGCCAAGTGATTCCAGCCTGTTGCATACGCGAATAACCGTGCGGCGACTCTTGCCGACAAGTTGGGCGATGGTGGACTTTGCCAGCCACGACTTGCCAACATCTTTGCAGCTATACTGTGCCAATACATCAAGGACTGCGCGCTCGGTGTCGTTTAGCTTATGGTTGCGCTTGTGGGCGCGGATTGTTTCGTTTAATTGGTCGATTGTTTGCACGGGTAACACCTCCGAGGCGCCTACCGCATTCGAGAACGTTTGTTCGATTATAGGCGTATGATTAATAAGACTTGCCTATTGCATTTTTTTCGCAGGTTTGCTATAATCGTTTTAGGTTAAATTATTCAGTCCAATAGGCAAAGACTGAATGTGCGTTCTCCCATTGCGGTAGGGCGCTTTTTTTTATTTTGATTAAATATTTGCGCGTTTGATTTTACGCGGCTTATTAAGATTGCTCATTACGTTATTCAATGCCGAATACTTCGCATGTTGGTCGATAAGTGATTTATTTGATAGATGTGTATATCGTTGCACCATACGCAAATCTGAATGACCTAAGAGCCGTTGTAAATGTCGAATGTCGCCGCCATTTTCAAGAAACATTGTCGCCGCAGTATGCCGGAATAAATGCGGGTGAATTTTTTTCTTAATTCCCGCGCGTTTACCGTATTTGACTAAACGATGGCGGAAATGGGACGGATTCATCGGACCGCCGTAGTTAGTTAGAAAAATATAGTCACTATCAAAGTCCGTCTTGTTTTCCGCGATTAATTCACGCAGCAGGCGCGCTGTTTGTTCTTGTACCGGAATAATTCGCGCCTTTCGGTTTTTAGCTATCGACGCCGGAATGGATACGGTTCGTGTGGCATAGTCAAAATCCGATATTTTCAATCCTAGCGCCTCGGATATTCGACACATTCCATCTAACAAGTAAATCATCAATACATAGTCGCGGAACTCCGAGAAACTCCGTTTATTTGGTACGGCAAGCAAACGCTTCAATTCCTCATCGGTCAAAACGATAATTTCCTCTTCCGGCTCAGTAACATTTTGAACGCCATCCATCGGGCTTTCTTCTATAAAATGCTCTTTTCGAAGACAATTAAAAATTACACGTAATGTTTTTAATCGCGTATTAATCGAAGTGGGCGACAACCCAACGGTTTTGTACTTATCCAAAACAAAGCGATGATCTTCATACTTGATAATTTCCTCCTGCATAAAAACGATATAACCACGCATGATGTCCTTGTTCATCCGTGACATTAATCGAGGAATGTTGTATTTATCCAAGTATTCCGTAAAATATTGATAGTTTTCTATGTACTGTTTAATCGTGCGTTCTGCGCGACCTTCTGCTTTTTTAATTTCAAGAAATTTTTGAAATAGCGTGTCGAGGTTGTCCGGATTTTTGGCAATATTACGCTGTGTTTTACGGGGCTTGCCTGTAAATTTGTGCGTCAACATAAACACTCCCATCCGCTAATATTAACGGAATAACCGAAGCCGTACCGTTTTTTTGCGTAATGCCGCACCATGAAGGTAAGTCAACGTGGGTAAATCAACGCATAAAAAAACGGTAGAAACAGCGTCGTTACGCCATTTCTACCGTCTGTTAAGCGGAAGACGGGACTCGAACCCGCGACCCTCACCTTGGGAAGGTGATGTTCT
>JAAROH010007870.1_pt1 | contig 26620 bp, 25 predicted proteins | sample 7248631 | NCBI WGS metagenome assembly JAAROH01 (sample SAMN09772309, study PRJNA484901) | compost metagenome | isolation source: Vermicomposting unit | place: India
TTTCAAATGCTTCCCCATTGCTCAAAAGAAACAACCGTTTTTCACCAGTCCTCTAAGGAAAATACCGGAGAGGCGTGGGCAGAAGTTGTCGCATCAAAAATCGGTCAACAGATAGGATTAAATATGATGGAGGTCGATTTAGCCGTTTACGATGGAATAGTAGGTGTTTTGTCTGAAAATTTTGTTTTTGATGATGAAGAATTTTATGAAGGCGGCGATTTATTCTTTACAATTGCGGAAGACTTTGATCGCTACAATCTAAAACATTATCATTTTCTTAATATAATAAAGGTGTTGTCTGAATTTCACCTTGAAAAAGAGTTTGTCCAAATTCCTATATTTGACGCATTAATGCAAATCAAGATCGTCACTGTGATAACTGGGGGGGTATTGTTCACCACAATGGTTACAAGCTTGCACCTATATATGATAATGGAACGTCACTAGGGTATCAATTGCAGGAAGAACGTATTCTAAAAATGTTTCAGGACCCGAGAATGTTTGAGGCTTTTACAAATCGAAGTTTTTCTTTAATCGGACTTCCCCATAAAAAGAAGCCTAAATATAAAGAATTGCTAAGTTTTATTTAATAATTATATCCAAAAGAGGCAAAGAAAGTAATTGATCATATCAGTCAGATGAATAAGCAACAAATCATAACCATTTTAGATGGTATTTCGGAAAATGTCATGAGTAAAGTTTACAAAGAATGGGTATTAAAATTATTACAGTATCGAAAAGAATGGCTCGTAAATTGGTATATGGAGATGAAATAAATGGTCCGCCCGTTTGTGCTGTGGTTAATTTGGCAAAATGAATGTACCCGGCAGCGATATCATATTGGAAATTTACTGCATGATGGAGATAAGTACGTATTTTATTACGAACAAAGCAGGAAAAGAAGAGGATTATTCGAAGCATTAGAAAACGGTTATCAGCCTCATTTAGCATTTCGGGATATGGGAAGAAAATATGTTTCTAACAGATTGTTCGGGCCTTTCGAGCGACGTTTGCCTGACCGGCGCCGTCCGGATTTTTTAGAAATTTTGCGGACATACGGTTTGCCGCGTGATTGTACAGATATGGATTTGTTACGGGCTACCGGTGGTAAACTTGCGACAGATTCTTATGAATTTGTAGCGCCTATTTATGTATCGGGAAATCATTTCGATTTTGATTTTTATGTCGCGGGTTGGAGATATTACGAGGGAGATCGAGTGATTCAATATCTTAAAGTGGGGGATGAGGTACATTTTCGATTAGAGCCGGAGAATAGGCAAGATTCTAAAGCAGTAGAAGTGTTAACAAATAAAGGATGCAAGCTAGGATATATTCCTGCTTTCTATAGCGAGTTTATGTTTAACCTTATTCAAAACAACGGGCGTTATATGGCGAGAATTGAATCGATTCATTTTGAGGCTTTTCCTCAGCGCAAAGTAAATATAAGTGTCTACGGCGAGTTCCTTCCGTCTTATCAGACGCAAGATCTCGATATGTTGCATCAAATATCGTTAGAAGTGATTTAGTCTGTTCACTGTTTTCTGAAGTGAGCATGTTTGATTTCAGATGAATGAATATGTCCACGAAATCGAAGCGCTGCTGCAAAACATCAAAGAAGAAGTGATCGATCGTGAGCTACGGAATTAGCCCGACCGTGTTTGCGCGGCTGATGGCGTATTTCACCGGCGAGGAAGATATTCAAAAAGTCATCTTGTTCGGCTCCCGGCACGGCCTGCTACAATTCCGACATTGACTTGTGCATCGATTACATCGGCAAGCAAAAGTGGAAAATCGAAGATGACATTGACGAGATTGTCGGCATTTATTTGTGTGATGTGCTCTTTTTCGACGCGCTGAACGAAGCCATCAAGCGCCAAATCGAGCGCGACGGGAAAACGATTTATGAGAAATCTCCGTCGTGAGCCTAGGCGGCTTGCCCTGCATGAGCGAGCGGCCGTTTTTTTTTGTGTCCGGCGGCCTTAGGGCAAGCGCGCTGTCCGTTTTTCAGTTGCATCGAAAGCGCCGTCATCGGTACAATGAAGTCGGCAACCATTGGCAAAGGAGACGGGCGATGAAAATCGGCTATCGGACGTTGAAAACGGCGGTCGGTACGGCGCTGGCGATCGCCATCGCTCAGTTGATCGGCCTTCACAACTTCGCTTCTGCCGGCATTATCGTCATTTTGTGCGTTCAAGTGACGAAAAAGCGGTCGTTGGAGACCGCGCGGGCCCGTTTGGCGGCGTGCGTTGTCGCGATCGGGTTTGCGGCGTTGTTTTTTGCCGTCTTCGGCTACCATCCGTGGACGATCGGGCTGCTGCTGTTAGTGTTTATTCCGGTGACGGTTCGGCTGAAAGTCAACGAAGGCATTGCGACCAGTTCGGTGATCATTTTGCATTTGTATGCGGCCAAGGAGATCACATGGGAATGGGTCGTCAATGAGCTGCTGCTAGTCGCTGTCGGCATCGGGGTGGCGCTCATCGTCAACATGTACATGCCGAGCGCTGAGAAGCAGCTCAAAGAGTACCAGCGCATTGTCGAAGATTTGTTTCGCATCATTTTAAAAGAAATCGTGCGCTATTTGCGCACGAATGAGCTCGATTGGGACGGGAAGGAGTTGCCGCTTGCCGCGGAGATGCTTGAGCGGGCGAAAACGCTCGCGATGCGCCACGCCGACAACCAGCTATGGCGGAACGAAGACGAGTACGTCCGCTACTTCCGGATGCGCGAGCGGCAGCTGGAAATCATCGAGCATATGCTTCCGCTGGTGACGTCGCTGACGTACACGGTTGAGCAACGGATGATGATCGCTGATTTTATCGATGAACTAAGCGATGCCATTCACCCGGGAAATACAGCTGATCGGTTTTTGCGGCGTCTTTCGGCGATGCGCGAGGAATTTAAGGAAATGCCGCTGCCAACGACGCGCGAACAGTTTGAGGAGCGGGCGGCGCTGTTTCATTTGGTGCGCGAATTGGAGCGATATTTGCTGATTAAAAGTGAGTTCCGTCCGAAAAATGAACCGGAAAAACGGCGGTGGCCGTCGCTTGGTTGACCGAAAGGCGGCGCATACCCCCGCCTTTGTTGGCACACACTAAAGCCAAACGCCGCAAAGGGTGACTGATATGCGTAGATCGTTGCTGGTAGGTTTGTTGCTTGCTGTGCTGGTGGGGACGCCGTTTCGGACGGGGGCGGAGACGAAGCCGCTTGTGATCGTGAACAAAGCGATCAACAAACTTGCGCTCGTCCGCCACGGCCGGATTGAGGCCGTTTATCCGGTGGCGACGGGGGTGAATGCTGAACTGACGCCGGAAGGGCTGTTTACCGTCACGGTGAAGGCGGAAAACCCGTATTATCGGAAAAAAGGCATCCCGGGCGGAGCGCCGAACAATCCGCTTGGCACGAGATGGATCGGCTTTAACGCGCGCGGGACGGACGGGCGCATTTACGGCGTTCATGGAACAAACAACCCGGCCACGATCGGCGGCTACGTTTCGCAAGGGTGCGTGCGCATGCACAATCGCGATGTCGAGCATTTGTACGAACGAGTGCCGATCGGCGCCCGCGTGCTCATTCTCCGCAGCCATGAGCCGTTTTCCGCCATTGCGAAACGATACGGCGCGGTTCGATGAACACCGCAAGCTCCCTTGGTTTGGAGCTTGCGGTGTTTGGCGTCTAAGCGCAAAGAGTGCTCCCACCCTCGGGGAAAAGGCTGGGGCGTTTCCGTTTCTTTTCGTTCCGAAGGCGACTTTCGTCGGCGCCACGAAACACCTGCGCCCTAGCTGTTTCAACAGGTAGTGATGAAGCTAAAACCACATGCTGATGCCGGCAAGGAGCGTCGTCAGCAGCATGCAAGCGAGCATCAAATAGACAATAAATTTTTGCGTTTTGCGCGACAACGGTCCGTCCTCCTTCCGTCCGCTGTTCTACGTTTATTGTAACGGCAAACGGCAGGGCGGACAAGAAAAAACAAAAAGCAGGATTTTTCGCCGAAACGGCGAATAGTAAGACGTTGGCCTGATCATTTTGCCGCAAAGGGGATGACGACCATGCGTGTGAAAAAAGTCGACCATATCGGCATCGCTGTCCGTTCGATTGAGAAAGCGCTTCCGTTTTATACGGAGGTGCTCGGCCTGCCGTTTCTCGGCATCGAGGAAGTCGAGTCGGAGCAGGTGAAAGTGGCGTTTTTGCAGGCTGGAGAGGCGAAACTGGAGCTGCTTGAGCCGCTGTCGCCAGAGAGCGCGGTGGCGACATTTATCGAAAAGCGCGGTGAAGGGATCCACCATGTGGCGCTTGGCGTCGAGGACATCACCGAGCGCATCCGCGAGTTGAAGGAGCACGGCATCCGCATGATTCAAGATGCGCCGAAACGCGGCGCCGGCGGGGCGCTCGTCGCCTTCATGCATCCGAAATCGACCGGCGGCGTGTTGTATGAACTTTGCGAGCGAACGAACCAAACGGAGGGACACCGATGAGCGACATGTACGACAAAATCAACGAACTGTATGACCGCCGCCGCGAGATTGAACTGGGCGGCGGCGACGCGAAAATCGAACAGCAGCACGCGAAAGGGAAGCTGACTGCCCGCGAGCGGATTGACTTGCTTTTGGACGAAGGAACGTTTGCCGAACTCAATCCGTTCATCGAGCACCGTTGCACCGATTTTGGCCTTGGGGAAAAAAAGGGGCCGGGCGATGGGGTCGTCACCGGCTACGGGAAAATCAACGGCCGCACGGTGTTTGTCTTTTCGCAAGATTTCACCGTTTTCGGCGGGGCGCTTGGGGAAATGCACGCGAAAAAAATTGCCAACATCATGGATTTGGCGGCAAAAACCGGGGCGCCGGTCATCGGTTTGAACGATTCGGGCGGCGCCCGCATTCAAGAAGGGGTCTTGTCGCTGGACGGGTACGGGCACATTTTTTACCGCAACGCCATTTACTCCGGGGTCATCCCGCAAATTTCCGTCATCATGGGGCCGTGCGCCGGTGGAGCCGTCTATTCGCCGGCCATCACCGATTTTGTGTTCATGGTCGAAAAAACGAGCCAAATGTTCATCACTGGCCCGAAAGTGATTGAAGCGGTGACCGGGGAGAAAATCAGCGCCGAAGATTTAGGCGGCGCCCGCGTGCACAACACGATCAGCGGCAACGCCCACTTTGCGGCGGCGAATGAAGAGGAGGCGCTCGCCGAAGTGCGGCGGCTGCTTGGCTATTTGCCGTCAAACAATCACGAAAAGCCGCCGTTTGGCCCGATTCCGGACGGGGACGATTACCGGCCCGACTTGGCCGATGTCGTGCCGATTGACGCCGTCCGCCCGTACGATGTGCGCCACGTGATCGCCCATGTCGTTGATGACGGATCGTTTATGGAAGTGCAAAAAGGTTTTGCGAAAAACATCGTGATCGGCTTTGCCCGCATTAAAGGCGAAGTGGTGGGGCTTGTGTGCAACCAGCCGAAATTTATGGCTGGCGGCCTTGACATCGATTCGTCCGACAAGGCGGCGCGCTTCATCCGTTTTTGCGATTCGTTCAACATCCCGATCATTACGTTTGAGGACGTCACCGGCTTTTTCCCGGGCGTCAAGCAGGAGCACGGCGGCATCATCCGCCATGGGGCGAAAATTTTGTACGCCTACTCGGAAGCGACGGTGCCGAAAATCACCGTTATTTTGCGGAAAGCGTACGGCGGCGCCTACGTCGCTTTAAACAGCAAATCGATCGGCGCCGATGTCGTCTATGCGTGGCCGAACGCCGAAGTGGCCGTCATGGGGCCGCAAGGGGCGGCGAACATCATTTTCGCGAGCGAGATTGAAAACAGCCCGAATCCGGAAGAAACGCGGGCGCAAAAAATTGCCGAATACCGCGAGAAATTCGCCAACCCGTACGTCGCCGCCAAATACGGGATGATCGATGACGTCATCGACCCGCGCGACACGAGAATCAAGCTCATCCAAGCGCTCGAGATGCTTCGCCATAAGCATGAAGAGCGGCCGAAGAAAAAGCATGGCAACATTCCGCTGTAAAAACGGGGTCAAACGGCCCCGTTTTGTCGGTTGGTCTCTATTTTGGCAAACCGATTCGCGTCCATCAAGCTCTTTCCGTTGCCTGTCTGTCAGCCATTGAAACGTGCGCTAAAACTTTTCCAACGCGTCTGTCAGCACCTTGTCTGCCGATCGTTCCGCTGTCCGGTTGGCGTTGAGTGGAAACTTTCGGTATACTTGAGGTGGAATACATAAACAGGAGGAAGAAAGTTTATGGTCAATGAACAGCGTCTTGTCGACGAGTTTTTGGGGCTCGTGCAAATCGATTCAGAAACGAAGCATGAAGGTGAGATCGCCAAGGTGCTGAAACAAAAGTTTGCAGCGCTCGGCCTCGAGGTGATCGAAGACGATGCGGCCGCGAAAACAGGGCATGGCGCCGGCAACTTGATTTGCACGCTCGCGGCGACGAAAGACGGGGTCGACCCGATTTACTTCACCTCCCATATGGATACGGTCGTGCCGGGCAAAGGGGTAAAACCGTCGATTCGCGATGGCTATGTCGTCACCGACGGGACGACGATTTTAGGCGCCGATGACAAAGCCGGCTTGGCGGCGATGTTGGAGGCGATTCGGGTGTTGAAAGAGCAGCACATCCCCCACGGCTTGATTCAATTCGTCATCACGGTCGGGGAAGAGTCAGGGCTCGTCGGGGCGAAGGCGCTCGATCCATCGCTGCTCAAAGCGAAATACGGCTATGCGTTGGACAGCGACGGCAAAGTCGGCAACATCGTCGTCGCCGCGCCGACGCAGGCGAAGCTGAAAGTCGTCGTGCACGGCAAAACCGCCCATGCCGGTGTGGCTCCCGAGCGCGGGGTGTCCGCCATTACGATCGCGGCCAAAGCGATCGCGAAAATGCCGCTCGGCCGCATCGATGAGGAGACGACGGCGAACATCGGCCGCTTTGAGGGCGGCACGCAAACGAACATCGTCTGCGATCGCGTCGATATTTTAGCGGAAGCCCGCTCGCTCGTTCCGGAAAAAATGGAAGCCCAAGTGGCGAAGATGAAAGCGGCGTTTGAAACGGTTGCTGCGGAAATGGGCGGCCGCGCCGAGGTCGAGGTCGACGTGATGTACCCGGGCTTCAAATTCAGCGACGGCGATCATGTCGTCGAGGTCGCCAAACGGGCGGCGGCGAACATCGGCCGGCCGTGCGAGCTGCAGCGAAGCGGCGGCGGCAGCGACGCCAACGTCATTGCCGGCTTCGGCATTCCAACGGTCAACCTCGCTGTCGGCTATGAAGAAATCCATACGACGAACGAGCGGATGCCGATTGAGGAGTTGGTCAAACTGACGGAAATGGTCGTCGCCATCATTAAAGAAGTCGCCAATGCCGAGTGAGCATCCCGAAGACGGATGCCCTTTTTTCTTCGGGCGCCGAAATCCGCTGAACATTCAGCGAGAATCGGCCGATAAAAAAAGCAGACACGATGTCAATCATTGAGAGAGGTGGCGGGGGAATGGACAAATATGTGGTCTTTCGTGTCGAGCGGGAACAATACGCCGTTTCGATCGCGTATGTCGTCTCCATTGAAAAAATGACGGCGCCGACCGCGGTGCCGCATATGCCGGACTATATGGCGGGCGTCGTGCGCATCCGCGGCGAGCTCGTGCCGGTGCTTGATATGCGCAAGCTCCTGTACGGGCGGGCCATCGAAGAAACGGACCAGACGCGCCTTGTCGTCGCCGCGGTTGATGGTTTGTCAGTGGCGCTGATCGTCGATGAGGCGAAGGAAATCGCTGATATTGAGCCTGAGGCGATTCAGCCGCTTCAATTGATGTCCGCGGAACGGACGCCGTATCTTGTCGGGATGGCGACGCTTCCGGATCGATTGTTGACGGTGCTCGATCCGCGCGTGTTGTTCAACCATTTGGAAGAAGCGGAAGAGATCCGAGAACAAATCGCTGCTGTTCAATCGGATGAAGTGGTATAGAAGGTTGGTGAAAAACCGCTAATTCCCTTCATCAATGAGGGCAGGACCGCTGCAACAAAGTTTTTCTCGTTGAAAAATGAGATGGCAACGCCGCATCTACGAGTCAATCACCGGTCTCATAGGTGTTTGCCTATACCGTTTTGTTTTCCGCGCATATCCTAACCATGGAAACGAACTTCACCCGATGAAGAGGAGGCGCATTCCATGGTTCGACCGTTCGGCCCGTATATGGACGGCTTTTATCCGCCGTACTATGGCGGCTACGGCTACTATCCGTATGGCTACCACCATCATCATTGGCACGGGGGATATGACGGCTACCCTCATTTCCCATACGGGATGCCTTATGGCCATTACCCGTTTTCGCCGTATGGGTTCCCGCATTACGGGGGGTATTGAGCACGAGGGGCATTCAGCCCCTCCCTCGATGAGAGGGAAGGGGGAGCCCGGATTAGCGAGCAAACAAACGTCCATGGTCGAGCAGTTCATCCGTTGATGTTGGGCGGTCTTTTTGAGATCCCATAGGATGGTGTAGATCCGCTCTCCCAATGTCCGCGGGCGGCATTTCCCGAACGGCTCCGATTGCATGCGGTGCAAGGCTGCTCTCTCAAATGGATTGGCTGGGTTTTTAGCAACTTCCGCGCTTTCGCCCCCATTCTCACGGCTGATCAGCCTTTTTGCGCGCGCATCCATAAATCGATTTAGAAAACTTGCAGCCGATCCGTAAACTATGATATGTTCTTTGATGAACAATCAAAACAGAAAGGGACGTTGAAAGATGGCAAAACAGCAAATCGGCGTCATCGGACTGGCGGTCATGGGGAAAAACTTGGCGCTCAACATCGAAAGCAAAGGCTATTCGGTGGCGGTCTACAACCGTTCGCGCGAAAAAACGGATGAGTTTTTGCAAGAAGCGAAAGGAAAAAACATTGTCGGTACATACAGCATCGAAGAATTCGTCAACGCCTTGGAAAAACCGCGGAAAATTTTGCTGATGGTGAAAGCGGGAGCGCCGACGGACGCGACGATCGAACAGCTGAAGCCGCATCTGGAAAAAGGCGATATTGTCATTGACGGCGGCAACACGTATTTTAAGGATACGCAGCGCCGCAACAAAGAGCTCGCTGAACTCGGCATTCACTTTATTGGCACGGGTGTGTCCGGCGGTGAGGAAGGGGCGCTGAAAGGCCCATCGATCATGCCGGGGGGACAAAAAGAAGCGCATGAGCTCGTGCGCCCGATTTTTGAAGCCATCGCCGCCAAAGTTGACGGCGAGCCGTGCACGACGTACATCGGTCCGGACGGCGCCGGCCATTACGTGAAAATGGTGCATAACGGCATCGAATACGGCGACATGCAGCTGATCGCCGAAGCGTACTTCCTGCTCAAACATGCGCTCGGCATGGACGCCGCTGAGCTGCACGAAGTGTTCGCCGACTGGAACAAAGGCGAATTGAACAGCTATTTAATTGAAATCACCGCTGACATTTTCACGAAGATCGATGAAGAAACAGGAAAGCCGCTTGTTGATGTCATTTTGGACAAGGCCGGGCAAAAAGGAACGGGCAAATGGACGAGCCAAAACGCGCTCGATTTAGGCGTGCCGCTGCCGATCATCACCGAGTCGGTATTCGCCCGCTTCATCTCGGCGATGAAAGACGAGCGCGTGAAAGCAAGCAAAGTGCTGGCAGGCCCAGCGGTGAAGCCGTTTGAAGGCGACCGCGCCCACTTTATCGAAGCGGTGCGCCGCGCGCTTTATATGAGCAAAATTTGCTCATACGCCCAAGGGTTTGCGCAAATGAAAGCGGCGTCTGAGGAATACGACTGGAACTTGCGCTACGGCGACATCGCCATGATTTTCCGCGGCGGCTGCATCATCCGCGCGCAATTTTTGCAAAAAATTAAAGAGGCGTACGACCGCGATCCGGCGCTGCCGAACTTGCTCTTGGATCCGTATTTCAAAGACATTGTCGAACGTTACCAAGACGCGCTCCGCGAAATCGTCGCCACCGCGGCGATGCGCGGCATTCCGGCGCCAGGATTCGCCAGCGCCCTCGCCTACTATGACAGCTACCGCACGGCGGTGCTCCCGGCCAACTTGATCCAAGCGCAGCGCGACTACTTCGGCGCCCACACGTACGAACGCGTCGATAAGGAAGGCGTTTTCCATACGGAATGGTTGAAGTAAGCAAAAAACCCTTAGAGCCTTATGTGGCTCTAAGGGTTTTTTGGCGCTTGATGAAACTTCTCTCCAACCGTTGACACTGCATGGAAGTCGCCCGACATGATCGCCCGGCGGACCTTTCCGTTCACGCTGGGCATCTGATTACGCGCGGCGATAAATGGCATCGCCGACAATAATCGTGATTAAAGAGATCAGCATCGTCAATTTGACCGCTTTGTAGTCTAAAAAGCGCAGCACTTGTTCTTCAAACATGTAGATGAAAAAGAATATGACCATCAGCACGGCGAGAAATAAGATAAATCGTTTTTTTCGATTCATGAACATAGATTCTCCTTCTATCAGAATGTATCCAATACATTGCCTGTCGTTTTGATCATATCATCAGAAATGTATACTCGCTTCAGATTTGTTCGCTTACTGTCGCTATAAACAAAATGATACGCATCGTATATATACTGATCATAATATTCACTGTAATAGCGTATGATTTTCACTGTTGTCCAGTATGGTTTTAGATTAATATATTCCCCTGCTAATGTACAAATCGAAGCAATAGTTGTTGCTGCTCCAGGGCCAAAGGTATACCCAGCTGCTGTAGCGATAGCAGTTAATCCTGTCTTTAATACACTGCTTACAAATTTAGCTGTATCGTTGTCAAAAGCATAATATCTAGTTCCAATCACAGTTCCATCGCCTGGATTAGGGATCACTTGGGGGATCACTAGGTTGTTATTTGAGGCGAAAAATGGTGAAGAATGTAGTAACTCTGAATCAATCATTTGCTCTGCGATCCTTATTTTCTCTGATGTACCCATGTTGTTTACGGAATCAATAATTATTTCAACTCCATTATATGTAATTTGATATGCATTGCTTTTTCTGGTCAAGCTATCCCTATTCTCTCGTGTTTCTGCCTCTGCTATCGAAAAACCAAATGACATAATGAGGAAACTGATAACAAGAACAGAAGATAATAGTTTCTTCATAATAAAAACCTCCTTCACGAATGATCTATCAATTGACCTTCTTATTCATTTCAGTCAACAAAAGAAGATTCTTCTTACAAAAAAGGTTGTTGGACAAATTCCCAATTAGTTTAACGATATTACATGTCCATTACAGGTTATGGTGATGAACTAATATCATCAAACAAATACCTCCTTATCCTAATGAATATATTTATAGGCTCTTCACCAAAAGTTATACTTGATTTTTCCATCACACATCTTACTTATGCATTCACGAAAGAACAGAAAACAAATCATTTTTTTGCATACACCTATTCAGAGAAGTGCACCGTCTGTCAAGTACACATTGTGGCTAAGAACCATTTATAACTAATTTTACCGAAAATTTTTCAAAAAACAAGAGCCTTTATTCCCATTTTTCAACCTGTAGATAGGCAAATTCGATACATTGGCAACCAAAAAAAGAGACATGAACCGGACTTCACGGGTGGAATTGATGTCCACCGCCTGTCGACAAGGTCCATGCCTCATGGATCGATGAGCCGATGATCAAGGAAAAGGACAGCCTGATCCTTTCCTCCCCGGCCTTCTAGGAGACTGGTGATTTAGTGTAAAATGCTACTGATCCCACCTGTTTCTCAATTAGAGAAACCTTGCAGAATCTGCTTTCTTTTCTGATTGAAAATGCCGACGATTGGTGTTTGACATCGTTTTTTCACCAGCTTTCTAGAAGGATGGTGATTTCGTGCAAAATACTGCTAATTCCATCTGTTTCTCAATTAGAGAAATCTAGAAGAATCAGCTTTCTTTTCTGAATGAAAATATCGCCGATTCGTGTGTAACAGCGGTTTTTCACCGCCCCTCTAGGGGGGCGGTGATTTACTAGCGCAACCGCTTCCCAGAATCGTTTCTGAAGTAGAAAAACAGCTTGTATCAGCTTCTATGTTATCGATCAAGGCAAACATCGATTTTCCCCAGCCTTCGAGGAGGCTGGGGATGAAACCGTGCATACCGCTTCCTAGCATTATTTCTCAAATAGAAAAACCTTGCAACACTGCACACATTGATTCATCGATCAACGGAAACCGCTGTTTTTCCCAGCCTTCTAGGTGCTACATTCTGCCCGAGACCCGTTCTAAGCTCATAGCGCCTCACGAAGCAGCTGTTTGTCATAACGTACAGCCAACATGCCAAACAGCGAATAGCAGACCGTGTAAATCGCCATCACCGTCAACATCGGTGTCCACAGTTCGGTGCCGAAAAAGAACCAGCCGGAACGGACGGCAAAGTAGCTGTGAGACAATCCAAGAAGCAACGGAACCCCAAAGTAGAACAGCTGTTTCTGTCGGATGCCCGTGAAAAAGTCGTTTTCGGTGAATCCGAGTTTGCGTAAAATGGTGTAATTCGGCCGCTCTTCTTCGCCGGCGCCCATTTGCTTAAAATAAAGAATACAGCCGGAGGTGACCAAAAAGGCGAGCCCTAAAAAGGTGACAACAAACATGATCAATCCGAATGTCTGTTTTTGATAGCGGCTCATGATCAGGCGCGAATCGGCGATGGAGGAAAACTCCATGCGTTGAAACAGCTGATCAGCCCGCTCGATATTTGTTTCGTCAGTCAGGTGAATTCCGATATGCACCTTTTTCATTTGTGGATCGGTTTCTTTTTGCAAACGAGCAAACATCGTTTGATCGACGACGACGGTGGGCATGCCGTGCGTGAAATGGTAGTTGACGTAATAGTCTTTTTTCATCCCAAGGTAATGAAGCGGGACCATGCGGCCGTTTGCTTCTAAGCGAATCATTCCCGTTTCTTTAAACGGCAAGAATTGGCGGAGGATGTCCTGATATCCCGTCAGCACTGCTTCCCCGGGCTTGACATCGATGCGGCCTGTACTTGTGTCGCTGATCACCGATAGCGTAGCGGCGGACGGCTGAAACTGGAGCCGGCTTTGATCAGCGATGTCTAAAATCATTGAAATATCAGTCGGTGTTTCAATGACATCGATCATCGTTTCCCGATAGCGAATATCATGAGATCGCAGCGCCGCCGTAAAACGGGCGGCATCTTTTTTGTCCGTGAACGCAAAGTCGGCGGCAACGTAGTTTTGCGCGGCCTGTTCGGCGGAATAGTAGGAAATATAGCTTAACGAAATCAACCCGATCGCGATGGCCGACACGGTCGTGATGATGGTGAGCAGCAAAGCATTTGATTTGATGCGAAACATAAGCGATGACATGGAAAGCACGTCGTCGATCGACAAATAACCGCCTTTCCGCTTTCGCCATAGGTGGAAGAGAAAGCTGATCGTTCCTTTAAAAAACAAGTAGGTGCCGATGATGACCGCGCCTAAAATGAACGCCATGGCCATGAATAAGCCTTGAACGCTCTTCCAGTCGCTGCTAAACAATTTCATCGATATCCCATAGCCGCTGCCGATGAGGACGATCCCCGCCATTCCCACGACCATGTTCCATACGGATACATGTTTTGCTTCGGTTGTCGATGTCGTTCGGAACAAGGAGACAATCGTCTGTTTTTTGAGAAACAAGCGGTTCATCCCCATCATGAACACATTGATCACACTAAACACAATCAACGTTTGCACCAATGCTCGGCCCGAAAAAGAAAGAGACGCCTTGACTGGAATATCGATGATTTTAAACAAAATCATCATCAACAGCTTGGAAGCGGCAAATCCCATCGATATGCCGATGATTAGCGTGCCGTAATAAAGGATGGCGTTTTCGGCCGCCAGCATCAAAAAGATGTTTCGTTTCGTCATGCCGATCAACTGCAAAAGAGCGATCTCATGGCCGCGCCGTTGGATAAACAAGGTATTGGCGTACAAAAGAAAGATGGCCACAATCACAATAAGAAGCACCGCGCCCGTGCGGACGGCCGCCGCCCCTTTCACTCCCCCTTTGATGGCATCAAGGGCTGGGTCGTACTGCAATGTCACGAACGCGAAATACAAGGCGGAAGCAAACATCAAAGCAAATACGTACAAATAATAATGTTGAATGTTTTGTTTCAAGTTGCGGAAAACGAGTTGCTTCATGCTCATGACCGAACACCACCTAGCACGCCTTGTGTTTGCATAATGGCTTGGAAAAACTGCTGCTGCGTTTCGGTTCCTTTATACAGTTGCGTATACAATTGTCCGTCTTTGATAAAAACGACACGGCTCGAGAAACTGGCCGCGACCGGATCATGGGTGACCATGATGATCGTCGTCTTCCGTTGTTGATTCAGTTTTCGCAGCTTGTGCAATAAATCGGAAGCCGATTTCGAATCGAGTGCGCCGGTCGGCTCATCGGCAAAAATGATGCTCGGCTCATGGATGAACGCCCGCGCCGCGGCCGCGCGCTGTTTTTGCCCCCCAGAAATTTCGCTTGGATAGTGGTTTTGGATATCAATAATGCCAAGTTCAGACGCCAATTCGGCAAATTTCTTTTCCGCTTCTCGCTTGGGCGTTTTCGTAATCGATAAAGGCAAAAGGACATTTTCCTTCACCGTCAGCGTGTCAAGCAAATGATACTCTTGAAAAATGAATCCGACATGGCGCTTGCGAAATTCCGCCAGCTCCCGGTCTTTCATGGCGACGATGTTGTTTCCTTCGATGAAAATCGCGCCCTCGCTCACCCGATCGATGGAGGAAAGAACGTTGAGCAGTGTCGTCTTCCCTGATCCCGACGGGCCCATGATCGCGAGAAACTCTCCTTTCTCCACGCGCAAATCAATGCCTTTGAGCACTTCTTGTTGATTTTTCTTTGTTCCGTAAATTTTGCGGATGTTGGTTGCTTCGAGTATCATCATTTCTGTTTTCCTCCTTCGTTTCTATCATAAACAAAACGGTTCTTTTTCTCCTTTGTTTGCTCGAACAAAACAAGACAGCATGTGACAGTTTTGTCACATGCCGTGCATTCGGATCAGGTCGTTTTCTTGGGGAAATACGATCGTAAAGACCGTCCCGCGCCCCGGTGAAGATTCGACGTGAAAGTCAAGCAGAAGCGGTTGGGCGGCTTTTTTCGCCAAATACAGCCCCATCCCCGTCGCCGTTTCGTTTTGGTGTTCGGCGGTGGAGGTGAAGCCCTTGTCAAAAATGCGCGGCAAGTCCTTCGGATCAATGCCGCGGCCGAAATCTTGAATCTGCAAGTGGATATGGCCGTTTTCTAGAAAACTTTTCACGATAATGTCGCAAGACTCGCTATATTTCACCGCGTTCGTCACGATTTGCCGGATGATAAACGAAAGCCATTTGGCATCGCTGAGCACCGAGCGGACGTTCAATTGCAGATCAAAGCCGATGCCTTTTTGCATGCACCATGGCTGCAACGGTTTGATTTCATTGATGAGAAGCGGCTTGAGCTCGACGTGTTCGATGTATAAATCGTTTTCCATGTGAGGGAGCCGCCGCTGATGGAGCTGCTGATCGAGCAGCAAATGAATGCGCAGCCATTCGTATAGGAGCGATGATTTGGCGTTTTCCTCCTCGACTCGTTCGATCATGAGCCGCATGGCCGTCAGCGGCGTTTTCATTTCGTGAATCCATGTCAGCAGTTCGTCTCTCTCTTGTTCCAACGCTGTTCGCCAGACGGCCAGTTCCTGTTTCCATTGATCCATTTGGCTGGCCAGGGCGCGCTCAACGATGCGTTCAAACGGACTGGCCGCCTGCAGGCTGGAAGCGGGGTCCAAGGCAAGATGGCACGTTTGCAGCCGCTGATAAAATGCTGTTTCCTTTTTCCACCGGATGATGACAAAGACGGCAAAGAGGATAGATGTTAAAAAGACGATATAAAGAGCGGAGGAAAAGGGAATCGTCGGATCAAGATAAGCGACAAACAGAATGAACAGCTCGAGGAACAAAAAGAAGGCAAGCCAGCTTTTTCGTTCCATCAAGTAGTCTTTGATCATGAGCCGATCCCCTCTTCCTTTGCCATATACCCTTGTCCCACTTTCGTTTCGATGAAACGGCCCAAGCCCAGTTCGTCAAGCTTTTTCCGCAGCCGATTGACATTGACGGTCAGCGTGTTGTCGCTGATAAACCGTTCGTCCTCCCACAGCTGTTCGATCAGTTCTGTCCGCGTTACAATCGTGTTTTTCTTGTTCAACAGATGTTTTAAAATCAACAGTTCGTTTTTCGTCAGCTCCACCGTTCCTTGTTCATTGGTGACCGTGCTTTTGGCATAGTCGATGGTGGCGCCGCACCACGTTTGCAGGTGGATGGGGCCTGCATTGTAATCGTACACGCGCCGGAGCAGCGCCTGGATTTTCGCGATCAGCACGTCAAAATGAAACGGCTTTTGGATGTAATCATCCGCGCCAAGCTGCATGGACATGACCATGTCGGTCGGATGGTCGCGCGACGATAAAAACAAGATCGGGACGTTCGAATGCGCGCGGATTTGGCGGCACCAGTGAAATCCATCAAATTTCGGCAGCTGGATGTCAATGATGACAAGGTGTGGCTGGCAGTGCGAAAATTCTTCCATCACCCGGCTGAAATCGCGGATGCCGCAAACGTTGTATGACCATTGTTCGAGACGTTGTTTGATTTCTTGAAACAACGTGGCGTCGTCTTCAATGAGTAAAATGTTCAATTTTCTCTCACCACACTCGTTTCGATTCAACACTCTGTTTTCATTATACTTGTTTGAACGCGGGGGGGAAAGAAGACTAGGGGGATGGGGATTTACAGCGCATGCCGTTTCCTAGCATTGTTTTGCAAATAGAAAACTTTGTTGCATCGGTCCTTCTTTGCCCACGCTTACTCATCGATCAAGGGAAATGGCGGTTTTCCACCAGCCTTCTAGAAGGTTGGTGATGGAAGGTGAGATATCGCTTCTCAGCTTTGTTTCATAAATAGAAAAACTTTGTCGCATCCGTCCTGTTTTTCATGCATTTACCCATTGATGAAGGGAAACAACGGTTTTTCACCGCCCGGAAGATGGGAAAGCAATGAGAGACAAACATGGTCATGTTCGTGGCCTTGCCACTCATGAAAAAACAGCGATTGGCAGCAGTTGATGGGCGCGGCCGAACGGCGTGCGTATGGCAAAAAGAGCTTGAAGTGATGAGCAACGGTGGGCTATGATGGATATGGAGGATGGTTCAGGAATGGGCCAATAGCGGCGCTTGATTGTTTGCGCGATGCTATGCGCAAGGAAGGCATTGAAGTTAGAAATTATCGTTTGACGGGGGAGTGGAATGGGAACAACATTCAGGAAAGGTTGTTTATTTTGTCTCTTCTTGTTTATCTGTCTTGTCCATGTGTCTCCTTCCGCTAAAGCGGAAGCGGCCGGACCGCGTACGCAACAGCTTCCTGGGCGCGTGCTCGATTGGGTTATGGACGATCAAAACGGGTATATTTATGCGCTCACGGAAAAAGGGACGTTATTGTTTATTGAAGCCGGCACATTGTCGATCAAAAAGCAAGAAACCGTTTCTCTGCGGGCATACAGCGCTTTATGGCGGAAATATGCCCAACGGTCGATCACTCTTCTTTTGCGGAACGGGAAGCTGTATGTGCCGTCTGAAACATCGATAGACGTTTTTGACGTCAAAACGAAACGGCTGATTCAACGAGCCCCGTATAGCGGATTGCCGTTTGGCCTGTTGGGCAACAAAATCGTCACTTTCGGAGAGCAGTACGGGCGTGGGAAGACGACGTATGAGATGTATATGTGGGATTTGGCAACGAAACGCCAAACAAGCCGGCTGATTGCTGACCCCAACTTTTCTGCCGTTTTTTCAGCGGAAAATACGTTGGTGTTCGATGAGAAGCGAGGTCTTGCTTTCATCGGCCGCAATTTTGCCATTCCTGATTTAGCGGTGTTGCGCCTGTCCGATTTGAAGGTGGTGAAGCGAGTTTCGTATCAAGGGCCGACGGGCAGCGAGCCCACCCATCCGCTCATCGTTGACGGAAACGATGTGTTTTTTGCGGGTCGGCGCATTGATGCCGGAAATATCAACATGGTGCACGACTGTTATAACGGCCCTGTTTTGGATGTTCAACGGACCTACGTTGTGACAAATGAGGCGGTGTATGACCGTTACACCTCTGCCAAGGTCAGCGCGCTCCCGTTCCCGACGAACTATGCGCTGATGGATGTGAAGTACAATTTGTACTTGATCAAAGAAGGGGAAAATCGAATTTACAAATATCTATTGCCGGCCGATGAGAGCTATTACGTTCCATCGTCCCATTATGCTTTCACCAATGTGCCGATTTCCCATTTGGCTTATGATTCATCGACCGGATGGTTGTATGTGTTGTCCGCTGAAGACAGCAAACTGTTTGTCATTCGCGCCAGCGACATGAAAATAGTGAAAGAAATTCATCCCGGACCGCAGCCGACGGATATAGAAATTGATGGCGGCAAGGTGTATGTTGCACTGTCGGGAGCGACGAAGATAGCGATTTACGACGCCAAAACCATGCGGTTTCTTGGAACGGTGCCGCTGATCGCTGCTCCGCGCACATTGGCGATCGGGGGCGGGAAAATTTTCTTCACCGACAATAGCCGCACATTGACGGGAGCGGTAGCCGTTTATGATATGAAAACGAAAAAACAATGGCGGATCCCGAAGGCATTCATCAATCCGATGATTGTGTATGACAAAAAACAAAATGTATTGTATGTCGGACAGGAAGGAACATCGGATCACGCCTTGTATGCGGTCCGGCTTTCCGATTGGCATGTTTCGGAACTGTTGTCCCTCCCTGGAGGGGACGATGCCTTTTTTATGAACGGCGGGGAGATTTTTTACGGAACGGCGCGCATCCATCCAGCCCATTCTGGCGCATTGGTGGCCGCACAATTTTCGGAGCCGTTGCGGGCGGCGAGCCGTCAATATATCATTACCAGCCGAGCCATTTATAACCGGGCAACAGGAACGAAAATCGCCGATTTGTCATCGGAAGCGTTGCTTGCAGCGGCTGGGGATGATGGAATGATCTTCACGTATCAAAAAGTGGCTGGCAACCATTATTTGATTAAGCAAAAACCGTCTCGATAAACCGCCGCTGCTTGGGGAGACGGGTGCTTTGCCAGAGCGGCATGGAAAAGAAGCGAACCAAAACGTGTTCACAACGTCTAGACGGGCTCGCACCTCCGCCCGTCTAGTTTTATAACGCTGCCATACAAGCAGTCAAGGACGCATCAACATGCAGTCGCCTCATGACGTCTAGTTTTATAACGATGCCATGCAAGGATGATGTTTAAGGCGTTCAATCACGGAAACACGTCCGTTCATAGATAGGAGGGTCGTTCCATGTCACAACAGTGCAAATCGATCATCCCCGACGGCTTTTTATGGGGCGGGGCGGTGACGTCGTTCCAGACGGAAGGGGCGTGGAATGAAGGCGGCAAGGGGTTGTCGATCGTCGATGCGCGCCCGATTCCGGAAGGCCATTCCGACTGGAAAGTGGCGGTTGACTTTTACCATCGCTACAAAGAAGACATCGCTTTGTTCAAGGAGCTCGGCTTTACCGCCTACCGGACGAGCATCGCCTGGACGCGCATTTTTCCGGATGGGGAAGGGGAGCCGAATGAAGCGGGCTTGGCGTTTTATGACGCCGTGTTTGATGAATTGAGGGCGAACGGCATCGAACCGGTTATTACGCTGTACCATTTCGACTTGCCGCTGGCGTTGGCGAAGAAATACAACGGCTTTGCCTCGCGGAAGGTCGTTGACTTGTTTGAGCGGTACGCGCGCACCGTGTTTGCGCGCTATCGCGGAAAAGTGAACTATTGGCTGACGTTCAACGAACAAAACTTAGTGCTCGAACAACCGCATTTATGGGGGGCGATCTGCCCGGATGATGAAGACCCGGAAGCGTTTGCCTACCGCGTCTGCCATCACGTCTTTCTCGCCCACGCCAAGGCGGTGAAGGCGCTGCGCGAGATCGCTCCGGAGGCGAAGATCGGCGGGATGGCGACGTATTTGACAACGTATCCGGCGACATGCCGGCCGGAAGACGCTTTGGCGAACGTGCAGGCGAAAGAGCTGTTCATTGATTTCTTCTTTGACGTGTTCGCCCGCGGCGTCTATCCGCGCTATGTGACGAGGCGGCTAGAGAAAAAGGGGATCCGCTTGCCGCTTGAGGCAGGCGATGAGGAATTGCTGCGCGCGCAGACGGTCGACTTTTTGTCATTTAGCTACTATCAAAGCCAAATCGTCCGCCATCAGGAACAAGATGAGCGGATCATCAAAGGGCTTGCGCCGAACCCCCACTTGCCGAAGACGAAATGGGGCTGGGCGATCGATCCGCTCGGCTTGCGGATTGCGTTAAAAGACGTGTACGCCCGCTACCAGATGCCCATTTTCATCACCGAAAACGGCATCGGGCTTGAGGAGGAGCTAAACGAGAACGGCACGGTCGACGATGACGAGCGGATCGACTATATGCGCCGCCATATTGAACAAATGAAACTGGCGATCGAAGAAGGGGTCGAGGTGATCGGCTATTTAATGTGGGGGGCGACCGACTTGTTAAGCTCGCAAGGCGAGATGCGCAAGCGCTACGGCGTCATTTTCGTCAACCGCGATGATCAAAACTTGCGCGATTTGAAGCGTTATAAGAAAAAAAGCTTCTACTGGTTCCAGCGCGTCATTCGGACGAATGGGGAGGAGCTGTAAAACAGGAACGAGTTTCGGAAAAGGGCGGGGAAGCGCCCGCCTTTTTACCAGTCCTTAGGGCGACCGTGGCGAATGTTCAATCGTTTAAAATGTTTGTCCCAAGTAACGACATCTTCTGGGGGATTCGCTTTTGCATGAGCGGCGATATACGCGTCAATAAAATCGACCTTTTTCTCGCCGTAATCTCGAAGCGCCTGTTGCACAACATCTTTTTCCTCTGTTTCGATCCCAATCCCGTTGGTAAACTTTAATAAGGCGGCGGAAATGTCGGACGGCGATGCTTGATAGACGGAGGCCAGCACCCAGCAACATTCTGCGACGACGAGCGGATTAAGGCGCAAAATCAATTCTCCTGCTTCTACTTTCTGCAACATGTCCCCAACTTCTTCCGCAAGCTCTTGGGGATGGCCGGTCATGATTCGAATCACGACATTTGTGTCGATCCACAGCTTGCGAGCCACTTAGTTTTCCTCCCCGTCTTTCAATTCTTTTGCTCCTATCGTACGATATACTTCATCTCGGATTTCCTCAATGGGGCGGAACGGTTGATTGGTTTTGAGAATGCCGATTAATTGTGACAAGCGATATTTCTTCGTGACTTCCACTTTTATTTCTCCATCTTGGTTGACGATAAACGTCAGATCATCGCCTTCGTTGAGGCCTAATGTTTTCCGGATTTCAACAGGAATGACCACTTGCCCTCGGCTGGACAGCTTGCTTGTCGCTTTCATGACGACCGGTGATGGTTGATCCGAAACATTCATTTTCTCCATTGGTGCGTTTCGCTCCTTCCTAAACCTTTTTTATACTTACTTTTATTATATGTCTTATTTGTATGCTTGATCAATCATTGAAAATCATATTATTTTCGGTGTAGTAAGAAGTTGTGTGAGGGACAACAACAATGATAAGAATGTATGTTCATGCGTGGAAGAGGTCGGCTTCTCGGTTTGGTAATGATAAAAAAGCCGGTCCCATCAAGGGGCCGGCTGTTTTTACAGCTCACGGTCAAACAGCAAGACGCGCGCCGGGGCGGCGTCGGTGCCGACGAGTTTGAGCGGGGCGGCGACCATGAAATAGCGGCCTTCGGGGACCTCTTTTAGCCGCAGCCCTTCGATGACGATGACGCCGGCCGAAAACAATGTTTTATGGGTCGGATGGCCTTCTTGCGCTCGCTCGATCCCGAGCGCGTCGATGCCGACGCCGCGGATTGGTTTGGCAGCCAAATAGCGGGCTGCGTCTTCGGCGACGAAAATAAACTCGAAATTGAACGCATCTTCAAACGAATTTTTCGTTTTAAACAGAACGAAGTCGCCTTCCTGAATGTCGAGATGACCGATGTCGTCTTTCGTGATCCGGTCGTTGACATGCGTCAAATCAAACAGTTTGCACGGGCCGACGAGGCGGTCAAGCGGAATCGTTTCAAATGTCGCACCGCCTTCGACCATATGAAGGGGTGCGTCAATGTGCGTGCCGGTGTGCACGTCCATGTCAATGCGCGATTCGGTCACATAGCCATTGGTGACTGTCGTGCGCTTTGGCTGTTTTTCCGGTTTGTTTTTGTAAACCGGCATGCCTTCGTAAATCGGGGCGGTAACATCATACATCGTCATCGTTCCTTCACTCCTTTGCTTCAACGACGGCGGGCCAGCGGTCGAAAACCAGCATGCCTGTCAGGGACTGGCGTTGTTTGGCGACGGCTGAGCCCGCTCTTTGTTTTGCCCGTGATCGTCCAGACGAACGGTGATGAAAACGGATCGCCTCACAACGTCTCGCCGAAGGGAAACGGCTGTGGATCGCCGGCCTTCTAGAAAGCCGGCGGTCACCGGTGCGTGCCGCTTCATTTCGTTGTTTCCCATTTTTGCGGCTCGGTTTGCGCGCCAGAAGGTGTGAGCGGAGGGGCGAGCGCTAGTTTGCCCCCGCCTTTTCGGAGCGCGGGTGGCTGATCGGCCACCAATGGAAGCCGTCTTTTTGCAGTAGTTCATCGGCCGCTTTCGGCCCCATTAAACCGGCTTCATAGTTCGGGAAATCGGCGGCTTTTGTGTTGGTCCACACGTCAGAAATCGGATCGATAAATTGCCATGACGCCGCCACCTCATCCCAGTGGGTGAAGTTCGTCGCATCGCCGCGCATGCAGTCGTACAGCAGCTTTTCGTACGCTTCCGGCGTGTTGATGCCGTCGATGCAGTTGTTGCAGTAATCGAGTTGAAACGGGGCGGTCGTCGTCGTTGACTCCCCGGTTTTTTTGCCGTTTAAGTGAAGGGTGATCCCTTCATCCGGTTGGATGTGAATAACGAGCAAGTTCGGGGCGATCGTTTCGTTCGTCCGGTAGTATAAGTTCATTGGCACATCTTTAAATTGGACGACGATTTTCGTTGACTTTTCCGCCATTCGCTTGCCGGTGCGGATGTAAAACGGCACCCCGGCCCAGCGGAAGTTGTCGATCAGGAGCTTCCCGGCGACAAACGTTTCCGTGTTTGATTCCGGATCGACGTTCGGCTCTTCGCGGTACGCCGGCACGGCCTTGCCGTGGATCATCCCCCGCCCGTATTGGCCGCGCACGAAATAGCGGTCAACGTCATCGTGGGAAATCGGGCGCAAGGCGCGCAACACTTTCACTTTTTCGTGGCGGATGTCATCGGTCGTTAATTTGATCGGCGGCTCCATCGCCAAAAGCGCGACCATTTGCAGCATATGGTTTTGCACCATGTCGCGCAGCGCTCCGGAATGGTCGTAGTAGCGGCCGCGATCTTCCACGCCGAGCGTTTCGCTCGATGTAATTTGAATGTTGGCGATGAACCGGTTGTTCCAGAGCGGCTCGAAAATGGCGTTCGAGAAGCGGATGACCTCGATGTTTTGCACCATTTCTTTGCCGAGGTAATGGTCGATCCGGTAAATTTCCCGTTCGGAAAAAACGCGGCGAATCTCGTCATTCAGCTTTTCGGCGCTCGCCAAGTCATGCCCGAACGGTTTTTCGATGACGAGCCGTTTAAAGCCGCGCGTTTCCGACAGTCCTTCCGACTGCAAGCGGGAAGTGACGGTGCCGAAAAATTCCGGCGCCATCGCCAAGTAAAAAATGTGGTTGCCTTCGGTCGCATATGTGTCATCGAGCTGTTCGAGGAGCGACTTTAAGCGTTGGTACGACTCGGCTTCCGTCACATCGAACGGGTGGTAATAGAAATGGGAGATGAATCGCTCGTCCGCGAGCGGTTGCTGAAACGCCGTTTCAACCGAGTCGCGCACATCGTTTCGGAACTCGTCGACCGACAACGGGCGGCGCGCGACGCCAACGACAGCGAATCGTTCGTTCAAATGCCCTTTTTCATACAGGCGGTAAAGAGACGGAAACAGTTTCCGTTTCGCCAAATCTCCCGTCGCTCCGAAAATGACGATGATCGATTTCGGGTTCATATTGTCCACCGTATGTACCTCGCTTTTGCCAAATTGACGTCTTCAATGAAACCATTGTAGAGGTTTGCCGGACAGAACGCAAATACTTTGTTGCGTTCCGAGGGCAGAGACCTTTGCCGGATAGGGCGCAAGGATTTGATTGCGTTCCGACGGCGGAGACGTTGGCCGGACGAAACGCTAAAATTTGAGCTAGGCGCGCCCATTCATAAAGCCGCACGGTGCTGAGCCGGCGGTGGTAGAGCGCAAAAGGAAGTTGAAAAGCCGTTCCGACATTGGTACGCTAACAACAGGCAACGTTGAGCGAGAACAAGGAGGGACGCCTGTTGGAACTGTTGTTTTTAGGCACCGGTGCCGGCGTGCCGGCGAAAGAGCGCAACGTCTCATCCGTCGCCTTGCAGCTGCTCGACGAACGGGGGGCGACATGGCTGTTTGATTGTGGCGAGGCGACGCAGCACCAAATTTTGCATACCGCCATTCGTCCGCGCCGCATCGAGCATATTTTGATTACGCACTTGCATGGCGACCATCTATTCGGCTTGCCGGGGCTGCTCGGCAGCCGTTCGTTCCAAAGCGGTGAGACGCCGCTCACTGTGTTTGGCCCGCGCGGTCTGCGCGCGTTTGTCGAAACGGCGCTCGCTGTCAGCGGAACGAAGCTTCGTTATGAACTGAACATTGCCGAGATCGAGGAAGGCGTTATTTTTGATGATGAAACGTTTCAAGTGATCGCCAAACGGCTCGATCACGGCATGCCGTCTTATGGCTTCCGCGTTGTCGAAAAAGACTTGCCCGGCCCGCTCTTGGTTGACCGGCTGCGAGCGCTCGGCGTCCGCCCCGGCCCGATTTATCAACAGATTAAGCAAGGAAAAACGGTCGTGCTCGAGGACGGCATCGTGCTTGACGGGCGCGAGTTTGTCGGCCCGCCGCAAAAAGGGCGAATCGTCACCGTGCTAGGCGACACCCGCTTTTGCGAAGCGGCGATTGAGCTCGCCCACGATGCCGATGTCGTCGTCCACGAGGCGACGTTTGCCGCGGCGGAGCAGCAGCTAGCCCATGACTATTTTCATTCTACGACCATCGATGCAGCCGAGGTGGCGAGGCGAGCGCGGGCGAAACGGCTCATTTTAACCCATATCAGTTCCCGCTACCAAGGTGCGGCGGCGCAGCAGCTCGTCGCCGAGGCGCGCCGCGTATTTCCGAACACGGAGCTTGCGGCTGATTTCGCTTCGTTTTCGATCCCGCGCGGTTAAAACCGCCAGCCGCGCTCGTATTGCACTGGCGCTTCGATGCTCACTCCGAGCTCCCTCGCCGCGGCGTACGGCCAATACGGGTTGCGCAGCAGCTCGCGCCCTAAAAAGACGAGATCGGCGCGGCCGTTGCGCAGCACTTCTTCCGCCTGCCAGCCGGAGGTGATCAAGCCGACGGCGCCGGTCGGGATGTCTGCTTCGCGGCGGATCAGTTCGGCAAACGGCACTTGGTAGCCGGGATAAACGTCGATGCGCGCCGGCACGACGGCGCCGGAGCTGACATCGATGAGGTCGACGCCTTGTTCTTTCATGCGTTTGGCGTACGGAACGTAGTCGCTGGCTGTCAGCCCGTCCGGATGGTAGTCGGACGCTGAGATGCGCACAAACAGCGGGCCGTCCCACACTTCGCGGACCGCCTCGATCACTTCGCCTAAGAAACGGTAGCGGTTTTCCGGCGAGCCGCCATATTCGTCTTGGCGGCGATTGGCGAGCGGCGATAAAAATTCGTTAATGAGGTAGCCGTGGGCGGCATGGATTTCGATAACGTCAAAGCCGGCTTCCTTCGCCCGCCGCGCGCCGTTTTGGAACGCTTGCACCGTCTCTTCGATGTCCGCTTTGGTCATTTCTTTCGGTGTGCGCGACGATTCTTGAAACGGAATGGCGGACGGGGCGATGATCTCTCCCGGCACTTCCGCTTTTCGGCCGGCGTGGGCAAGCTGGATGCCGATGGCGGCTCCGTGCTCTTTCACAAGCCCGACGAGTTCGTTAAGTCCGGGGATATGGTCATCGCTCCAAATGCCTAAGTCGCGTTCAGAAATGCGGCCTTGCGGCGTCACGCCGGTCGCTTCGACGATAATCAAGCCAACTTGGCCGACGGCGCGCGCCGGGTAATGGATTTTATGCCATGTGCGCACCGTGCCGTCTTTTGTCTCGCATGAATACATGCACATCGGCGACATGACGATTCGGTTTTTCAGTGTCAGCCCGCCGATCGTATACGGCGAAAACAGCATCGTGTTCATGACAAGCAGCTCCTTTCTAGCCATGGAATGGTTCATGACTGATGATAGCATGCCGCTTGTCAAAAACAAAATGAAACGGATTGATGCCCTGTTCGAATTAAGCGGAAAAGAGCGGTGCCCTGGAAGGCCGGTGATTTAAGGAAGCAGGCCGTTTACCGGCCTCGTTTCTCAAATAGA
>JAAROH010007873.1_pt1 | contig 26450 bp, 28 predicted proteins | sample 7248631 | NCBI WGS metagenome assembly JAAROH01 (sample SAMN09772309, study PRJNA484901) | compost metagenome | isolation source: Vermicomposting unit | place: India
GAGGTACTTTTTTTATCCAATCGTATTTTCATTCATTACAGGAATGCTCCTTTATCAAAATACAAATTTGAATCCTGATAGGTCAGCTGTCCCTTTTACGAATATGGTAGAATCAACTCTTTTTTTTGTAGAAAAGAAATGAAAAATTTGGTATACTATAGATACATATCCATATATTCTTAAATCTTGAAAACTGAATTATAAATTATATAGGGTTGGTTAGAGGAAACGGTCTGACCGTAAATTGATTCCTGTGAAAAAGCAACTTTTCCGAATGCAGCTTGTACACTGCTTATCCTCATGCTATCTGTAAGTACATCATAAATTCTAAAAAAGCATGTTTTACGGGAATGGAGATTGTCACGAGAGCATCCACCTTGCTTAAGCATCTTTTATTCTGTTCAAACAAGGTGGATTTCTACTCCGTTTTATTCATTAATTATGAATGATATGTTTTACAGTGTCCTCTTTTAATTATCATTACTTAGCACAGTTGATACAAAACAGTCTTTACCGTATCTACTACAAAACGCAAATCTTCTTCTGTTGAAGAAAGTGGTGGGGCAATAATTAGTACATTATTATATCCTGGAACCGTATCACCATTTCGGCCAATGATTAATCCTTTATTTTTGCAAGCAGCGATAATAGCTCCCATAAATTCTTCTGAAACCGGAGTTTTTGATACTTTATCTTCCACCAATTCAATACCGTATAAGAATCCCACTCCACGAACTTCTCCTACTTTATCTAGCTCGATTAAATCATGTAATTCGCCTAAGATGGTTTTGCCTAATTGCGACACACGCTCTACAATGTTTTCGTTTTCTATAATTTCAATGTTTTTAAGTGCTACCGCGCATGATGCGGGATGTCCGCCGTACGTAGAAATATGGCGCAAATGATTGTTCGAGCCATTTTCTTTGAATTTTTCGTAAATTTTAGAACTCACAGCGGTAGCTCCCAAAGGAAGGTATCCACTTGTCAGCCCTTTTGCCATTGTTACAATATCCGGTTGTACACCTTCCGAATGCATAAATCCAAACATTTTACCTGTTCTACCAAATCCGGAAACAACCTCATCTACTATTAGAAGAACATCATATTTCTTACAAATTTCAGCAACACGTTTTAAGTATTCGTTGGATGGGATGATGACACCACCGCCAGAGATGAAAGGTTCAAGAATAACACCGGCTACCGTATCAGCACCTTCCCAATTAATGACCTGCTCAATATAGTCAGCTGCCAAAAGGTCAGAATTTTTCGCGTTCTCTCCAAATAAAGAACGATAGCTGTACGGTGGTGGAACATGGATGAATCCTGGAACGGCAGGATCGTATTTCATTCTTCGATTAGCTTGGGCTGTTGCACTCAACGCACCGAGAGTTGAACCATGATAAGCGCGATATCTGGATATAAATTTGTATTTTCCTTGGTTTCCATTTTGTGTATGATACTGACGAGCAATTTTAAATGCAGTTTCATTTGCTTCTGAGCCACTATTTGAAAAAAAGGTTGTGTAAGAGCCTTGAAGAAGTTCACTAATTTTAGTTGATAATTGAATAGCTGGAATATGACTAAGGGTTAGCGGAAAATAAGATAAGTTCATCATTTGTTCATAAGCAGCATCCACAATTTCTTTGCGGCCGTGTCCTAGATTTAGGCACCATAGCCCCGATACGCCATCCATGTATTTGTCTCCGTTAATATCGGTAAACCAAGCTCCCTCCCCTTTCGTTGCAATCATTGGGCTTGCTTTCTCATTATAGCGGGACATAGCATGCCATAAATGCTCTTTGTCTTGCTCAATAAGTTTGTTTGTTTTCAGCTCTGTTTGCATAATGCAGGCTCCTCGTTATCTTTTATTTGAATCAAAATAACTAAATAGTTACAGGAGTATTACATAAAACAGAATCGATCGAATAATACTCGTACCCGTGCGCATCAGCAACTGCCTTGTACGTTATTTTTCCGTCAATTACATTAAATCCTTTCGCTAAAGGCTTGTTGTCCAAAGCTGCTTGCTTATATCCTTTCCCTGCAATTTGTAACCCATAAGGAGTCGTTACATTCGTTAAAGCGATTGTTGAGGTACGCGCAACAGCCCCGGGCATATTTGCTACGGCATAGTGAAGTACTCCATGCTTCTCATACGTAGGATTGCTATGTGTAGTGGTACGATCAATTGTTTCAATGGAACCCCCTTGGTCAACGGCTACATCAACAATAACCGAACCTGGTTGCATTGTTTTGACCATTTCTTCAGTTACTAGTCGTGGCGCACGCGCGCCCGGTATAAGAACAGCTCCAACAAGCAAATCCGCTTTCATTACTGCCTCTGCAATGTTATAGTTGTTTGATATTAATGTCTTTAAACGTCCTTGGAATTGATCATCCAGCTGACGAAGGCGAGCAGGATTAATATCCAACAGCGTAACATTCGCCCCCAGACCGATGGCCATCTTTGCCGCATTCGTACCTACAACACCACCACCGATAATGACAACTTCTGCCGGCGCTACTCCTGGTACGCCACCAAGCAAAACACCTTTTCCACCTTTGGATTTTTCCAAGAATTGAGCTCCAATTTGAATAGACATACGCCCGGCTACTTCACTCATCGGAGTCAGCAGTGGAAGAGTTCCATTATCCAGCTGAATCGTTTCATAAGCAATCGCAATAACTTCATTATCTATAAGAGCCTGCGTTAATTCAGGTTCCGCAGCTAAATGTAAATACGTATATAAAATCAAACCTTTACGAAAAAATCGATATTCCTCAGGAAGAGGTTCTTTTACTTTAACAACCATTTCAGCTGACCAAGCTTCTTTAGGTGTATGAACTATTTTTGCTCCTGCAGCCACATAATCATCATCCGTAAACCCACTGCCTAATCCCGCTCCAGTCTCTACCCATACTTCATGACCATTATCTCTGTATGCGCTTACAGAAGCAGGAGTCATCCCTACACGGTTTTCGTTGTTTTTAATTTCCTTTGGAACACCTATGATCATCCTTTATCCTCCTTCTATGAAAAGTACACTTCATTTTAAAATCCAAACCCGATCTTGATTGGTAAGCCCAGCAGCATTCGCTTCATCTGTGTCAATATGAAATTCCAGACGATAATCAGCACTTACTCTAATTTTCACATCGCTAAAGATAACCCCTCTCTTCGTTTGCGATACGACGTGCACCTTTTCCCTATCATGAACTTGAAACTGCCGGGCATCTTCTTCAGACATATGAATATGTCTGCTTGCAATAATTGCCCCTTCTTTTAAATAGATCGAGCCTTTGGGGCCAATGATCGTAATTGGACTACTTCCGGCAAGATCACCTGAATCCCTAATTGGGGGGGAGATCCCCAAACGATGGGCATCGGTTAGGGATACTTCCACTTGTGTAGTGCAGCGAGCGGGGCCCAGTATTCTTACCTTATCTATAGTGCCTTTAGGTCCAGCAATCATTACGCTTTCCTTTGCCGCAAACTGACCAGGCTGGGACAATTCTTTATGAATCCTTAGTTGATATCCTTTTCCAAACAAAATATCGATATGATCAAGGGAAAGGTGAACATGTCTGGCTGATATACCTACAGGAATCGTATTTAGCTCCAATTGATATGCTAAAGATTCTGTAAGGTTTTTGTTACTTTGTTCTATTATTTTCCTCATCATACCCCATCCCTTTCCCATTTCCTTACACTTATATATAAATTTACTTTGAAGCTTCGACATTTCCCCTCACTCCATGAACGAATGTCGATGTATGATGATGAGCCATTTGCTAGAGAACAACGTAACATTACCAGTTTCTATAATCTAAGTGTGCGTATTTTTCTAACAAGCGAACTGGCATTCTTAACGCATCTTTTCTAAATGGAGGAGCTAATTGCGTGCCATCTACTTGAATATCAATAACCGTAGGCTTATTCGATTCAATCGCTTCTTGAATTACGGCCCCTAACTCATCGGCTTTCTCAACTCGAATACCGACAGCACCCATAGCACGTGCCACTTCAGCAAAATCAGGGTTATCAATATCAGCTCCAACAAAGCGACTGTTATAAAAGTCAACCTGATTTTTCTTTTCCGCGCACCATGCTCCGTTATTAAAGACGCAGGCCACAACCGGTATCTTCTCCTCTACTGCTGTGCTTACTTCATGTAAGCTCATACCCCATGCTCCATCGCCGACAATCGCAACAACCGGGCAATCCGGTCTAGCAATTTTAGCCCCCAAAGCTGCCGGATACGCAAAGCCTGTATTGCCAAATGTAAGAGCTGCAATATGTTTCCGACCCTCATTAAATTTGAGATACGCATTGGCTGTAGAAGAAACGTTTCCAATATCTGTTGTCACAATTGCGTTTTCAGGTAACACTTTTGTAAGTTCTAATAGAGCTCTGCGAGGATTAATCGGATTTCCTTCTACCATAGCCAGATCAATTAACTCTTGTTCCCATGCCTGTTTTTCATTTGCAACTTCTAACAAGCGATCGCGATCTTCTTTTCGGTTTGGCGCAATTTCTCTTAAGCGTTTCATAATTTCTTCACTAGCCGCCCGTGCATCCCCGATAATTCCCACTTCAATCGGATGTGTACGCGCGATATTCCGTGGATTAATATCTATTTGAATGATTTTTGCTGTCTTCGGGAAATAATCAATGTCATAACAAGGCAGCGTTCCGAATACGGATAGACGTGTGCCAATTGCCAGCACAACATCCGCTTTCGCCAAAGTCCTCATCGCTGCTTTGGAACCCATATATCCGATTGGTCCAACAGCTAAAGGATGATTAGCCGGGAATGCATCGTTATGCATATATGAAACCGCTACCGGTGCTGTTAAGTATTCGGCAATGGCTTTCACCGCATCAATCCCATCGGAGTCAACCGTACCCCGACCAGAAATGATAACGGGATTTTTCGCTTCTATTAACAATTGGACTGCTCTTTCCAGCGATTCCGGTGCTCCGCATCCACGAGCATCGACACGATATTGATGAGGCTCAAGAATTTGGTCTTCCAGTTCACCATAGAAATAGTCACGAGGGATATCGAATAAGACGGGCCCCCGTTCAGCATACGCAATACGGAATGCTGTTCGTAAACAATCAGCGACCCGACTTGGATGTGTAACACGTACTGTCTCTTTTGTAATCGCTTTAAAAACAGAGACCTGATCACATTCTTGGAAACCGTCCCACCCAATAGTGGGAGTTCCTGCAGAAGGAGAAATAACAACCATAGGAGTATGAGCTTGATAAGCAGCTGCTACCGAAGTTACCATATTGGTAATTCCAGGACCATTTTGTCCAATGACAACCCCAGCTACCCCGCTAATACGGGTATATGCATCTGCCATGTGAGCTGCGCTTTGTTCATGTCGAACCCCGATAAAACGAATACCTGCCGTAGGAAGTAAATCTAACATATCCATGAAAGCGGAGCCTAAAATTCCGTTAATATGGGTAACTCCCTCAGCTACCAAGGTTTCTACGATTGCCTCGCTTGGTGTCATTTTTACTTTTGTTCCTGTTTTGATTTTTGATTTTACCTTTTCCATGATTTCATTCCTCCTCTGAATTGATAGAATGACTATTTATTTTTTGTCATATGTACTGGAGCTAACATCATGACATCCGTACTAGTATTTATACATCATGATGTCAGTACCAGTTGTTATCGTTATTGTATCCCCTGTTAAAAGTTAAGTCAATACATTATTTTAAATTTTTAAAAATATAGATCTATTTTAAAATATCAGACTTTTTATATTGTACTTTCCTTTATCTATCCAATCACAACAAATGTTACTCCTATTACAATCGTGCTTGCCGCTATAATACGTTTCCACCCATATCCTTCCCGTAGAAAATAAATGCCAAATATCGTTCCGATTAAAATGCTAAGCTCCCGGATAGGAGCTACATAACTAATAGGAGCTAAAACCATAGCACTAAGAACCAATATGTAGGCTAATGAATTGAGAATCCCTACCCCAATAGCTTCCCTCCGGTGTGTTTTCCATTCATAACATATACCTGCCCAGGACTGCAAGGCAACGGGAGTCAGCACTATAAAACGTCCCAGTGTGGTTAAGTAATCCAATAATAAAGGGGGGATTAAAAGATAGCTTACCACATACTTATCCCACAATGTATATGCAGCAATAATCATACCTAAAAATAATCCATAATGAATCGCTGATAAAGCCTTGGTGTCCTTGAATATTGTAAAACCTCCCGTCAAAAAAAAGACGCTGCCTACAATTATTCCGGTACCAATAAATGCAAGCATAGAAGGTTGTTCGTTAAATAATAAAATAGCCATGATGGTTACAAGCATTGGACCAAGTCCACGTGCAACAGGATAAACCAAAGAAAAGTCACTTTTTGTATATCCTTTTTGCAAAATGACAAAATACAAAAGATGAAGAAAAATACTACCTAATACATACACAAAACTCGTATTTTCTCCCGTATACGGTTTTAAAAAAAGAAAGATACATACAATTGGTGTATAAATAACAGTCCCAATAGCAGTAAAAAGCCATACAAATGCGATTCCTCCTTCTGCGCGCTTAGATAAAAAATTCCATGTAGCATGAAGAAACGCTGAAACTAAGAGAAGCATGACAGCTATATACGACATAACAAACGCCCCCTTCATACAAATGACTTTCTAGTATAACAAAAAAGCCCACCTATTCGGGAAATAAAAATGAGTTATACCGAACAAAGTGGACATATAAACTCAAACTAGCAGGTTCGGTTTTCGTGACATCTTCATTACAAAGGAATACATATCAGCACGAAAGAATCCTTTATAATACTCTACAAGGTTGCCATCTGGATCTGTAATCATGCGCTCGGTAATCAACAAACAAGTAGATTCTGTAACACCTAAATGTTTTGCCTCTTCCTTGGGCAAATAACCACATGTAATAATTTGTTCTGCCTCCCAGAAATGAATGCCTAGTTCCCCTTCCAACACATCGTATAAAATGGTTTTATTTAAATCGTATTGCGCTAATTTCTCACCAATTTCCATAGGATAGTAATGATTCTCAATTGCAATAGGGACATTATCTTTTAATCTCAAACGTTTAATATAATAAGATTCATCATGGAAACCACTCACGTTTTCGATATTCTCAGGCGTAGAAACAATTCCGCTATCTAACAGCTTAATGTCCATCTTTTTAATCGTTTCAGTAAAACTAGTTATCCGCAACCATTCTTGTACAGGCTTAAGCGATACAAACGTTCCTTTGCCATGTTTTTTTTCTAAAATTCCTTCGCGAACTAAAGCGGAAACTGCTTCCCTAACCGTACTTCTACTAACAGAGTACATTTCCATTAGTTCCCTTTCACTTGGGATTTTTTCCGTATACTGTCCCTGCAATATCTGATTTTCTAATATATTTTTTAACTGAACATGCAATGGTATCGGATTTTTAGCATCTAGCTCCATAAACATCCCTCCATATTCAAAAAATTTCAACTCATCATGACATAGGTACCAATTTATAACTCCATTATACAAATGATAAGTAAAACAATCAATTTTCATTTGTCTCTGTTATAAAACAAAAACGCTTCATTCTATCTTCAATTTCATCGCGTACACGTTGGAACACGTCCCACTTCTCTTCCTCTGTCCCGGTAGCTTTGGCTGGTTCGTCAAATCCCCAGTGTTCACGCTTCACATGAGGAGGAGTCACCGGACATTTATCATTTGCATCGCCGCAGAGAGTTATCACATAATCAGCTTTATTTAATAATTCTGGAGCAATAATGTCGGAGGTCTAAGGCGAGGGAGCAAGTCGATGGTTCCGTTGTTCTGGACAATAGTGAACAAGTAGGTAACCCCTGAACAAATTCCCTGGAAAGGCTTTAAAGATGTCGTCAATCTTTATTCCATTGATGAGGGAACCGACGACAGATGAAAAGCCATCTGCGATTATAATACAGATGGCTTTGTTATAGGACCTTTTAAAAAACTTGAACAATTTCAATTTTATCCCACAAATCTTTTATGTTTTTATTGTCAAAAATGTTTTCTAGTAATTCGTTATATGTTGCACTTTCTGTTTCCAGTCCATCAGAACTTACGAGAATCCAACCCTGTTTAGTTCTACTTAGGTAATAGGTTACTCCATTATAAATAAACTCGAATTCTCGTCCAATTTGCAAATCTCTTTTCATATCATTATAGCTATATTCTTCTTTGTACAAGTTTACCATCTTTTTTTCTATCTTTTCAGGTGGTTTTTTATTATTCATTATTCAGAGATTATACGTTTTGCAACATCCTCCATCAAGTTAAGAACATGATATAAAAAGGCAAAAAAATGACCATCCTTATTTAGTGCGAATCTAAAAATGAAAGGATGGTCTTTACTTTGTCTTTACTTTGTCTTTCCCTACATTAATCGCCCCAAAAAATAGATTGGATACCTTAACTAAATCAAACTGCCTCCATCAATATAGATTGTCTGCCCTGTAATATAGTTAGAAGCATCAGAGGCCAGCAGCACAACCACACCTGACAAATCGTTCACTTCCCCCAAGCGTTTGATTGTTACTGAGGAAAGGATCTTGTTATAAAAAGACGGATTAGCCAGCTCTTCTCTATTCATATCCGTTTCAATATATCCCGGTCCGATGGCATTGACCTGGATGTTATAGCGAGCCCATTCTTTAGCCAGCGCTCGCGTTAAATTAATCACTCCAGCCTTGCTCGCGCAGTACGGAGCAATGGCAATGGCTCCTGCTGCCCCGGCAACGGAAGCCATATTGATAATTTTTCCTCCATTCTGCTGTTTCATCACCTTTGCAACGGCCTGGGAGCAGAAAAAGACCCCTTTTAGATTGGTATCGACGACCTTGTCCCAATCCTCTTCTGTCACTTCAAGGGCAAATTTTGTGAGCCCGATTCCCGCGTTATTGATCAGGATATCGATCCGGCCAAATTCTTTTTTCACCATTTCTGCCATCCGATGCAAACCGGCAATGTCTTGGACATCAACCGCTAAAGCAAGGGACTTGCGGCCCATTCCGCGAATCTTCTCAGCCACCAATTCTCCTTCCTCTGCTTTGCGGCTTACAACCACCACATTTGCTCCATGCTGAGCGAGCGCTAAAGCCATCCCCGCTCCCAAACCTTTGCTGCCTCCTGTCACGATGGCCACCCGGCCCGTCAAATCAAACGTGTTCACGGATTCTCCTCCTCTATCGAGTTGTTTCAATGCTTGACCTTTATGTGATTAGCCAACCTTTATCACTCAAAACATCGAAAGGATGATCGATTTAGCAGTATAAAACCTTTCAGAAAAACAAACAGTAAAAAAAGACGCTTTTTGAAAGGATGAGATGTATGCAGGACACGTATGACGCGATTGTGGTGGGAGCCGGGCCATCCGGATCGGTTGCTGCTTATATAATGGCGCGTGGTGGTTTGAAAGTATTACTGCTGGAGAGGGGAACGTATCCGGGCAGTAAGAATATGTTCGGCGGTACGATTTATGCCGTGCCGACCGCTGAAATTTTCCCAGAGTTTTGGGAAGAAGCGCCATGGGAACGTGCTGTCACAACAGAATATTTATATTTTCTTGATGACAATTCTGCGTTTCAAATCGGATTTACAAACCAAACCTACGGAAAGCCACCTTATAACAAACTGGTCGTTCACCGTGGTAAGTTTGACAGTTGGTTGGCACAGAAAGCGGTAAGTGAAGGGGCAGTATTGCAAACTCATTCACTGGTTACTCGATTGTTATACTCGGAACACCGATTTAGTAAGGGAAGAGTCCAAGGTGTTGAGCTGGATAATGGACAAAAATATTATGCTGATATTGTCATCTTGGCCGAAGGAATTAACGCATTCTTGACAAAACAGGCCGGCCTGCGCTCCGATATTCCTGCCGAGACAGTGAAGCTATATGTAAAGCAGGTATTCCGTCTGCCTCGTGATATTATGGAAGAGAGATTTCATCTTGATGGTGATGAAGGAGCAGTATATGGATTTGTCGGATACCCGACTGCAGGCATCATTGGGAAGGCTGGCATCTGGTTAGGCAAAGAAACACTAGGACTTATCGTCGGTGGCTTTTTAAATCAGCTAGCGCAGAAAAGGATGAGCCCTTATGAACTTTTGGAACGCACGAAGCGCCATCCGATGATTAGCCGCCTGCTGCGTGGTGCGGAGCCGATTGAGTATGCGGCACACATGATTCCAAAAGGCGGCTTTAAAATGATTCCGCAGCTTTATGATCATCATTTGCTCGTCGCAGGTGATGCTGCGACAATGGTCAGCGGCAGGCGCGGGACGGATTTAGCTATGTTATCAGGCAAGATGGCGGCGGAAATCGCCTTACAGGCACATGCCAAAGGCGATTTTAGTCAGAAGATTTTAGCTGGATACGGATGGAAAATTAACGAGAGCTTTTTTATGAATGATATTCGCGCTAAGAAAAATTATGATAAGTATGTAAAGAAGTATCAGGACAGCGATTATTTAATCAGCCGGGCGATGAACGAGTTTGGCTCAGCATATTTTCGTGTCGATATGAGTGCTGAGCAGGATAAAATGAAAAGAATTCAACAAGAATTGAAGCAAATGCAACTTCCCTTGAAATCAGTAAAGGACGTCTGGCAGGCGCTTCGAAATTGGGAGGTACTGTAATGCAAAATAGGGGGATTACACGCACCGATATGGCGCCGATGGAACTGGTGCAGCGCATTCCTGCTGACCAAACGTTTATTGGAATCATCGATCCGAAAATCTGTCTAAAAAAATGCATCGATAAACCCTGCACGTATTTTTGCCCGACACAAGTATACCGGTGGCAAGACAATCGAATTGAGATTGATCAAGAACGCTGCATTGAATGCGGTGCTTCCATTATGGGGTGCCCTTATCATAATATTAACTGGGAGTATCCACCAGGAGGGACTGGCGTAATGTTTCAACACACGTAAACATTTCCATAAAAAAGCCATTTATAAATGATAAAATAAGGTATAATGGTGAAATTAGCTTAGAGTGGTGAAGGGCATGAAAAAGATATGTCGTATTTTCACGATGAAAAACAGAACATTCATGAGTAAAGCAGCTCCCCTCGTTCTAGCCAAGGGTAGCTGCTTTAGTTTACAGAAAGGCGGCGTTGCTCGGTATCCCTTCCAAACGACCCGGGAATCTCACGACTTCAGCCGCGTGGAGTGTCAACAGCCTTCAATTCTTGCTCGATAGCAGCTTTCATATCCTCATAATGAATGGAATCTATTTTCTTCCCGTTAATAAAAAACGTAGGTGTGCCAGGAACAGATGCTGCCTCCCCTTGTTTGGCATCCTGCTCGATTTCAGATAAATATGTTTTATGTTCAAGATCATGTTTCAACTTTTCATAATCGACTCCAGGTACGTTTCTTTTGGCTAGCTCAACCAAAAATTCTGGTGTTGCCCATTCCTCGTTTTCCTCCCCTTGTTTTTTATAAATGGCAGAATAGAATGTCCAGAAGGCTTGTTCATTTTGATGATAAATCGCTTCTCCCGCCGCAGCAGCTGTATAAGAGTCAGCACCAAGAATCGGAAAGTTCATAAACACAAACTTAACTTTTCCTGTATCAATAAATTCCTCTTTTAGCAAAGGGAAATAAACGTCCTCCCATTTTGCACAAACAGGACATTTGAAGTCAGCAAATTCAACAATTTGTACCGGAGCATCTTCTTTTCCTATGTAGGGCTGATTCTCATACGAAAAGTGATAAACCTTCGTTTTTTCTTCCGGTTTGGAAAGAGTGTAGAAAATTAAAAAAATACTCAGTCCTATAATTAAAAAGATAATCGTAGCTATGACTAGAGTTTTCCTATCGTTCTGTTTTTTCTTTGCCATTATATCCCCGCCTAGTCTGAGCTTCCCTGAACGATTTTTTAAGGAAAGCCATTCGTTTTACTGCCAGTTTATTAATAACTCTTTTCCTTTTTTATAATCTTGCCTTATTATATCTCTCGGAACCATGCTACCTCCGGTTGCCCACATAATATGTGTTGCATTTTTTATTTTATCTTTAAGCTTCTGTTGGTGAATATAATCTTGCCCTTTTCTTATGAGCGAAACAGGCCCATAAACACCAGCCAATGCAGATGGTTCTAAATGAATATTTTCTTCATCGATCATCATACTTAATAACCTGTACAATTGTTCGTCGGAAACTGTATAGCTTCCGCTTAAAAGTGGCTCCATTAATTTCCCAACAAATCGAGAAGGTCTTCCTACAGCCAAACCGTCAGCAATCGTTTTATTATCAATTCCAAAGTCTTGAACAGACACCTGATCATGAAGGCCTGTCACTAAACCGAGCAGCATACACGGAGAATGAGTTGGTTCTGCAAAAAAGCAATGAACATTGTCTTCATAGATCATTTTTAAGCCGAATGCAACTCCACCTGGTCCTCCACCGACTCCACAAGGAAGGTAAACAAATAACGGATGATCTTCATCAATTTTAATATTCATATTTTCTAATTGTTTTTGTAGTCTTAAAGCCGCTACCGCATAGCCTAAAAACAGATGTCGAGAGTTTTCATCGTCAATGAAGTAGCATGTCGGGTCTTGTAACGCTTGTTTTCTTCCTTCTTCTACCGCTTTTGAGTAATCCTCTTGATACTCAACCACTGTCACCCCATGTTTTCGCAGCAAATCCTTTTTCCATTGTTTGGCATCTTGTGACATATGAACCGTCACTTGAAAACCTAATTTTGCACTTATAATTCCGATGCTTAAACCGAGGTTTCCTGTTGAACCTACTGCAATGGAAAATTGTGAGAAAAACTTTCGGAATGATTCACTATCTAACTTTGAATAATCGTCTTCTAAGGATAATAGACGATGTTTTACCGCAAGTTCTTCTGCATGCTTTAACACTTCATAAATGCCACCACGCGCCTTGATTGAACCGGAAATCGGAAGATGACTATCAAGTTTCAATAAAAATCGACCTGGAATATCAAGACCATAAAATTGTTCAACAGCCTGTTTCATTCTCGAAATTTCAACAAGTGGAGACTCAATCATTCCGTTTTGCCCACGTGTTTCAGGAAAAACATGCTGAATATAAGAACGAAAACGATGAAGCCGAGCTTCTGCTTCTTTTACATCCTCTATCGTCAAAAAGCAGCTTGACATCGCCTCTTCAACTGAAGTATGGTTTGGATTTTTCCAAAACACCTCATATAAAGAAACTAACTTATTTAAAAGATTTATTTCACATTTCCATTGTTCGATTGGCTTTCCCATTACTAATTTTTTCATTGTTCATCCTACCTTTATTTTGTCTCTAATAATTATACCATTATCATTCTAAGCCGAAATTTGTTTTTAGTAAGTGCCGTGTTCACTAAATTTCTTTTTAGTCAATGATTGAGATGGAACAGCTTTTGTTTCAAAAGAGCCAAACGTTTAACTATACATACAATCCACTCGTGTACATCGTCGTCAGGTGAAGGACAATCTCATCTATTGATGATTCTTCTTGATTAACAAGCTCCCACATAAACATTTCATTCGCATAAAACCAAGCTCTTGCCACAAGGTTTGAATTCAAATCTGTTTTCGCTAACTTATTTTGTTGAGAATATTGAATATCTTCGGTAATCCGTTTAATAAAGCGTTCGCGAATTTCTTGCCACTTTTTTTCTATAATCGGTGATACTCCAATGGCTTCCTTTACAACTTTCATGATTTTCCGTTCTTGAACAGCAAGTTTTAAAAAAAGTCGAACTTGATGTTGAATCATGTCATAAGCTTCTTTCTTTGTCTTCGGTTCAAATGGACATTTCGCTACTTCATAAAATTTCTCCATCACATGTTCCATTAATTCCATAAATATCTCGTCTTTATTTTGAAAGTACACGTATGCTGTACCGTAACCTGTTTTTGCTTTTTTAATAATTTGCGAGATGGTTGCTTTTTGAAATCCATTTTCCAGGAAAACCGTTAAGCTAGCCTCTAACAATCTCTGTCTAGTCTCTAGTGCTTGTTTTTGTCTCGTTGTTAGCTTCGCAATCTCATGTTTCACCTTTTCTCAACCCTCTCAATCTGTTCTCTGCTAAACTGTTAGCCGCTTTTTCTATATTACTGACATTATATCATTGACATAGTATCAATGAAAACTTATATTTTAATTATTAAGAAATGAGGCAAAATTATATATTTGGAGTGATTCCTATGAGCTTAACACGTGAAAACGCCCAACAATTGGATCAAAATGATCAACTCGCAAAATTTCGAGATGAATTTTATGTGCAAGATGGAGTTATTTATCTGGATGGCAATTCTCTTGGACTCTTGTCAAAGCGTGCCGAAAAGTCCCTTCTCTCCATCCTAGATTCTTGGAAAACATACGGGATTGACGGTTGGACAAATGGGGAATATCCCTGGTTTTATTTGTCGGAAACTTTAGGCAAAAAGATGGCTCCATTAGTAGGTGCCAAAGCGAATGAAGTAATTGTAAGTGGTTCCACGACCGTAAACTTACATCAATTAGTCTCATCTTTTTATGAACCAAAAGGAAAAAAGACAAAAATTTTAGCCGATGAATTAAATTTCCCTTCAGATATTTATGCATTAAAAAGTCAATTGAAACTAAAAGGTTACGATCCTTCTGAACACTTAATTCGTGTGAAAAGTCGTGATGGTCTTACACTTCACGAAGATGACATTATTGAAAAGATGACCGATGAAGTTGCTTTAATTGTTTTACCCAGTATTTTATACAGAAGCGGACAAATTTTGGATATGAAACGTTTAACAGAAGAAGCCCATAAACGAAACATTCTCATCGGGTTCGATTTATGTCATTCGATTGGCGCTATTCCCCATGCGTTAGACGACTGGGGTGTCGATTTTGCTTTCTGGTGCAATTATAAACATATAAATGCCGGCCCAGGAAGTGTTGCAGCCCTTTACGTAAATCAAAAGCACTTCGGAAAAAGACCTGGCCTTGCTGGCTGGTTCAGCTCGAAAAAAGAAAAGCAATTTGATATGGAACATACGTTAACACCTGCTGAAGATGCCGGAGCCTATCAGATTGGCACTCCCCATGTTTTAAGCACTGCTCCCTTGATCGGCTCTCTGGAAATATTTCATGAAGCAGGGATTGAAAACATCCGAAAAAAATCTTTGCAGTTAACACAATTCATGATTGATTTAATAAAACAAGAGCTCAACGATTATGGCTTTTCGCTTGGTAATCCGCTTGAAGACAATAAACGAGGCGGGCATATCTTTTTAGAACATAAGGAAGCAGCAAGAATTTGTAGAGCGCTAAAAGATGCGAAGGTCATTCCTGATTTCCGTGCTCCAAACGGTATTCGTTTGGCTCCCGTTGCCCTTTACAATACATTTGAAGAAGTTTGGCAATCGGTTCAAATCTTAAAAGATATTATGGAAAATGAACGCTACAAAAAATATGAAAACAATCGAGAAGTGGTGGCATAGCAATGTGGATCGATATTTCTCAACCGCTTCATAATCACATGGCTCACTGGCCAGGAGATACGCCCTTTTCCTATGAAATAGCTTTTTCAAAAGAAGAAACTGGCTCTGTGAATATCGGCAAAATAACCACGAGTCTTCATACTGGGACACATGTCGATGCTCCGTTTCATTTTGATAATCATGGCGAAAAAATACTTGAGCTAAATATCAATATTTTCATTGGTAAAGCACGGATGGTTGATGTAACAGGAGTAGAAAAAATCGGGCCGAGCGAACTAAAGAACGTTGACTTACATGGTGTCGAGAGACTTTTATTACGAACGTCACGCCAAAAGCAACCTGATCAATTTCCGACTAAAATCCCGTCTATTTCACCTGATCTTGCTCCTTATTTACATGAGTATGGAGTGAAGCTTATTGGCGTTGACGTGCCATCTGTTGATCCGCTTGATAGTAAAGAAATGTCCGCACATCAAGCACTTTATAAACATGGAATTATGATATTAGAAAATATCGTTCTTCATCATATTGAACCAGGTGATTATGAACTGATCGCTCTTCCGCTTCCAATAAAGGGCGCAGATGGAAGCCCGGTTCGAGCAGTCGTTAGACGAGTAAATACGGAGGGAATGTAAATGAGCAAACATCTTTCAGAAATGGAAAAAGAACGTGGTATTCATACGGATTTTAAAAACCGTATGACGTATGGCGAATATTTAAAACTTGATCAAATTTTATCGAGTCAAATCTGTTTATCTGATCATCACGATGAAATGTTATTTATCATCATTCACCAGGTAAGTGAATTATGGATGAAGCTTATCCTGCACGAGCTTCGGGCAAGTATCCGACAAATTGAACAAGATAACCTTGCTCCTGCTTTTAAAATGCTTGCACGTGTTTCCAAAATACAATCGCAAATTATTTATGCTTGGGATGTCTTGTCAACGCTCACACCTTCCGAATATATGGAGTTCCGCGATAAGCTAGGGCAGGCATCAGGCTTTCAATCATATCAATATCGAATGATTGAATTCGCCCTAGGCTATAAATCCGACCATGTCTTAAAAATTTATGAAAAAGCTCCTGAGCTATTAAAAGAATTGAAACAAGCGTATGAGGCACCAAGCATTTATGATGTTGCGATTAAACAACTGGCGAAAGCTGGATTTGATATCAACTCAGACCTCTTAGAACGTGACTACTCCAAACCATATAAAGGGGATCCAACCGTTGAAGCTGCTTGGCTTGCTGTTTATCAAGAGGTTGATAAATATTGGGATTTATACCAGCTAGCTGAAAAACTCATTGATATCGAAGACTGGATTCAGCAATGGCGCTTTCGCCATATGAAAACGGTCGAACGGATTATCGGACACAAAATGGGTACGGGTGGTTCATCTGGTGTTACCTATTTAAAAAAGGTGCTTGATCATTGCTTCTTCCCGGAATTGTGGAACATCCGTACAAAACTATGATATAGCGGCGTATTAGGCGTATTAGTGGACTAAAGTTGTTTCACAGAAAATCGCAAAGGGGTTTAGGGGAAATGGATGGGAGAAAAAAAGAACAATGGTCTTCAAGAATCGGGTTTGTCCTGTCATCAGCTGGAGCAGCGATTGGATTAGGTGCAATTTGGAAATTTCCGTACGTCACTGGCATGAGTGGCGGCGGTGCTTTTCTTCTTATTTTCATTGCTTTTACGATTTTAATAGGACTTCCGATGTTAATCTCTGAATTTATTATTGGCCGCGGTGCTGAAAAAGAAGCGATCAGTGCTTATAAAAAATTAGCTCCGGACACGCTTTGGATATGGGTTGGCCGGCTAGGAGTTATCGGTTGCTTTTTACTATTATCCTTTTATAGTGTTGTCGGAGGATGGGTTCTTATTTATACAGGCTTATCTATACCGGGAATGATTATTAAAGATGGTGCAAGTTATTCAGAGTTATTTGAAGCGATCATTTCAAACCATATGACCACTTTCCTCGGACTTGCTCTCTTTTTACTCATCAATGTCATTGTCGTATCTTTCGGTATTCAAAATGGTATTGAAAGAGCGAATAAATACTTAATGCCGCTATTATTTATCTTTTTCATCGTTCTCGTTGTCCGTTCTCTTACATTAGAAAGAGCAATGGAAGGTGTGCGCTTTTTCTTAACACCAAGCTTTGAGAATATTACGAGTGAAGCTATTTTATACGCACTGGGCCAATCCTTTTTTGCTTTAGCTGTTGGGTTTTCCTGTATGGTCACATATAGTTCTTATTTAAGTAAAGATGTAAGCATTCCATCTTCAGCAGGTTGGGTTGTCATTATGAACATTTTTGTATCAGTGCTCGCCGGTCTGGCGATTTTTCCAGCTGTGTTCTCCTTTGGTCTTGAGCCAGCAGAGGGCCCTGGATTATTATTCATCGTACTCCCAACCGTTTTTTCAAAAATGCCGTTTGGTGAACTGTTTTTTAGCATGTTTTTATTGCTGTTTTTATTCGCTACATTAACAAGCTCATTCAGTTTACTTGAAATTATCGTTTCTGCCTTTACGGCAAATGGAAACCGTTCTCGTCAAGCGGTCTCCTGGGTATCCGGACTTATTGTCTTTATTGCTGGAATTCCTGCTGCCCTTTCATTCAGTTCTCTTGCTGATTTTCAGATTTTTGGTAAAACCGTTTTCGACGCGACGGACTATTTAGTAAGCAACCTTTTACTGCCGATTGGTAATTTACTCATTGCTTTGTTTATCATCCACAAAATGGATGAAACTTTAGTTAAGCAAGAGTTTCTACTTACTGGAAATTTCTCTCCTTCCCTTTATACAACGTGGAGATGGCTCATGAAATGGTTAGTGCCGATTGGGATCGTGATTGTTTTTATTAATTTAGTAACGAATTCATAGACTGGAACGCAAAAAACGAAGGGGATTCATCACCCTTCGTTTTTTCATATTATAACGATCACGCATTCTGAATCGATGAATTGCCCAATTGTTGAATGATGCGAGACACATCGGCAACCGTTTGCTCTACCAGTTCACTAGCAGGCCAGGTCGTGGATAAACGCGAGGCTTGCCCTGCCCACATGGACATCCATTCCGGACGGTTTTGCTTAGCGGCTGATTGCCGAATTTCACGAGTTAATACATGCTGGATCGGATAATCAGGAACATCACCTTGAAATTTCTCCATTTCTGCAATGAATGCATTTTTTATTCCGCGGGCCGGCTTTCCTGTCAAAGAGCGGGTAATTACCGTACTTTCCTCCGTACTGTTAAGCAAGGCTTCTTTATATTTTTCATGCGCTCCGCTTTCCGGACACGTGAGAAAGGCTGTTCCCATTTGTACGCCGGAAGCGCCTAAAGCAAGGCTTGCTACAACACCGCGGGCATCCATAATTCCTCCGGCGGCAATAACCGGGATGTGAACATGATCGACAATTTGCGGCACTAAAGCCATGCTCCCGATAAGCGCGTTTTGAAATGGGCTGGCAAACGTGCCGCGGTGTCCTCCCGCTTCACTTCCTTGAGCCACGATTATATCAACATTGTTTTCCTGAAGAAGAATTGCTTCACGAACCGTTGTTGCAGTTCCAATGATCATGGTCCCTTTATTTTTTAATTGATGAATGATATTTGATGATGGGATGCCAAATGTAAAGCTGAAAATGGGAACTTTTTCGTCAAGGATTACACCGATCTGCTCATCGAATGATTCTGTATATTTTCTCATGTCCGGAACAGAATGTATCCCTAATTGTTCTCGGTAATGTTTCAGATATTTGTTCATCTGTATGATTTTCTCAGGCGACTCATCTATTGGTTCCGGGCTAAATAAGTTGACCGCAAATGGACGTTCGGTCATTTTTCTTATCTCACGGATAGTGGCCCTTATCTGTTCCGGAGACATATACCCAGCTCCCAGCGTCCCCAGACCACCAGCATTGGAAACAGCTGCAACCAACTCCGGTGTAGTGACCCCTCCTGCCATAGGTGCTTGAATAATCGGATAGTCAATCTTTAACATTTTGGATACCTTTGTATTTGGCCACATATGTATCACACCCTTCTAAAATGGTATGTGGTAAAGCACAATCCAAAAGCCACTTTTCTAATCTCGCTTGCATGAAAAGCCAAATGAGTGTGTCAGTGAGTTTCTATTCTTGCCTGTGTCTTGCTTTTATTGTAAATTACAAATATCATTTAATAAAATGATTATATCTGACGTTCAAAACTTGAACAATAGTTACAGGATGAACGTATTCTTCATTGTTCCTTCACGAGATCCCGGCACAATACAGAAAAGTGCCAACGGTTTTCATCCGGCGTCGTGATGTATTGGTCACGCCGGCGCTTCAGGAATCTTTGCGCATAGCCAAGCAGCATTTATCGTTGTAACTTTGAAAGTAGCCACAAGTTTGTCAATGAATCTACACAGTTACTTCATATACTAATAGTGTAAATATTGCTATACTTAAGCTGGACAAAAAAAGCCAGGAGGAAAACGACGGTGTCACCAAATGTATTTCATATGCTATATCAAACCCATGCCCATTCATGGTTTTGGATTTTGCTTTTCTCCGTAATCAGTTTTGTATTCATCAAAAAAGAAAAAACGAAGCTCCAAAAGGTTACCCGTGTCTTATTGCGATTGGTTTCCGCTATTATGATTGTCACGGGGATTGCAATGCTTGTTACCCTTCACTTCCCTTTGGCCTATGTAGTAAAAGGAATTGTAGCCATCTGCATGATTGGTGTGATAGAATTAATACTTATTAGAGCTAGTAAGGGAATACAAACAGGTCCATACTGGGGGTTATTCATTCTTCTTTTGGTATTGGTGCTTTTACTCGCGTTTAAAGTGATCTCTTTTTAACATTAAAGCCAAAACCAGTTAAAGCCAGTTTTGCAAAACTGGCTTTTTCAGATCGAATATGCCCTGTCTGTCATGAATAACCAAACAAAAAAGCTGGAACGATTTTGTTTAGGAAAATTATGATGAAGGGATGAATCATATGCTTTATCTGCTTGTGGGCTTGGGAGGTATTGCAGGTGCTGTTTGTCGGTATTTATTAGGAATATGGGTCGGAGCAGGAATGTTATTCCCTTTCTCTACCTTTCTTATTAACCTGTTCGGCTGCTTTATTCTGGCATTTTTCTATACTTTAACTACTGCTCGCTTTACGGTGCATCCTTATTTTCGGTTATCGTTTGGAACAGGTTTTGTGGGCTCGTTTACTACATTTTCTACTTTCAGCTATGAAACGCTGGAATTCATACATCATTCACATTACATATTCGCGATTTTGTATACTACAGCTAGCCTGATCGGTGGGTATTTTTGCTCTTATCTGGGCGTCAAGCTAGGCAGTTACGAAAAAAAGCAATTTTCACAGGAGAGCGGGAAAAAATGATGGATGTGGTATGGGTTGCGGTTGGAGGATTTATCGGTGCCATTAGCCGTTTTATAGTGGTTAATATTGTAAATAAATGGACAGATTCTTCGTTCCCGTATGGTACGTTAACGGTAAATATTGTTGGTTCTTTTTTATTGGGTTTTCTGTATGGGGCGGATGTTGACTGGCAGATGAGCGTAATGTTTGGCACAGGATTCCTCGGTTCATTTACAACCTTTTCGACATTTCAGTATGAGATTTTTCAGCTTAAAAAGCTGAAAAAACATAAGGAAATGGTTTGGTATATAGGGAGCAGTATCATCATAGGTATTATCGCGGCTGCGATCGGTTTTCAGATAAGTCATTCGTCGGCATAAACAGGGATACATTCATTCTCTTAGACAATAATCATCATTCAGTGTTCGCGTTGTATTATCATCTTGTCTTGGTCATGAAATATCGTAAAAAAGTGATTAATGGCGGATAGTTCACATTAGAGAGGAGAAAAAATATGGAGATCTCACACGTATTGTATTTCGCCGCGGTATCAGCCATGCTGACACTGGCGCCGGGACCTGATATTTTATTTGTGATTACGCAAAGCGTCTCGCAAGGCAAAAAAGCGGGAATTGCCACGGCTCTTGGCCTGTGCTCAGGTGTAACTGTTCATACCCTAGCTGCGGCATTTGGAATTTCCGCTATTCTATACCAATCTACAGTCGCGTTTCAGGCGCTGAAATACGCAGGGGCGTGCTATCTGCTGTATCTTGCATGGCAGGCGTTTAAAGAAAAAGATGCGCCGCTTTTGCCTGTTGAAGCGATTACAGAATATAAGCTCGGCGCATTGTATCGCCGCGGAATTTTGATGAATGTGTTAAATCCAAAGGTATCGCTTTTCTTTTTGGCTTTTCTTCCCCAGTTCGTGACACCCGGTGCCGGAAATAACGCGCTACAGATGATTGTGCTTGGCTTTGTGTTCATGATTCAGGCCATCATTATTTTCAGCGTCGTCGCGCTACTTTCCGGAAGCGTGGGCCAAAAGATTTTGCACAATGCGACAATAAGCAAGTATGTAAATCTCGCAAAAGCAATCATATTTTCTCTTATTGGCATCCAGCTTGCGCTATCGGAAAAATAAGCAACCGCCCCCGAAAGACCTTATCTACCACTTTCTGGGGGCGGTTTCCTATGCGCTCCATTTTTTTCAAATTAGATACTTTGGTGAAACGAATGTATATCGTTCAGCTTATTTTTCGCAAACCGCGATACCTAACGGATACGTAGCATCTCTTTTCTCGCGCTCAAATGTGACGCCACGCTGATAGTAAATTTCCACTTGCGAATATCCAGAGAAAAGCTCGCAAAATTCCTGTTCTGTTAGCTGATGTACGTGAAACGGCACGCCACACGGCTTTCCCCTTCCCTTACCAAACGGCGTGGAAAGAACCAAAGTGCCACCCGGTTTTAACATCATATATAGGTTTTTCATAAATTGTGCTTCATCCTCAAGGTGCTCCAGTGTTTCAAAGCTGAGAATGGTATCAAACTGCCCCAGTTTTTTCGGCAGGTTCGGATCGGTTGCGTCTTCCCGGCGAAACGTAACGTGCGGGTGACCATATGTTTTTTGTGCATACCGGATGGTTGTCTTATCGACATCGACGCCCACCACTTCTTTCACAATTTGTTTCCCGTGTTTTCCGTTCTTAGCGATCATATGCGAGCCATAGCCGGCGCCGCAGGCAATGTCAAGCACCCTTCCTTTTGCGTAAGGAATGGCGAAGTAGTAGCGGGCCAAGTGTTCGAGCAACAATCCGTTCGTAGGTTTCATCAGATGTGGAATGACACGTTCTCCGGTTAACTCTAGCAATTTCAATCACCGCTTTGTGTAGATTTTTTCTCGTCATTTTATTGTACATAATTTCTCCCGGATGGACAAAAAAATCTCCCCTGCCTAACAGGCAGAAGGGAGCTCTAGTTAAGTTATGAATAATGATTGACAAAATGATGATAATTGAGCCGAATATCCCCCCAGAATGATGCATTGTCTCTGACCTCGATATCAAGTTCTTCGTAGATTTCCAGTAACAAGCCACACAGTTGATATCTCCGGTTGTAATCCGTCTCGTTTTTAATGTGCGCCAAAAGCCTTCTTGCCTCTTCACGCATCAGGCAATGAAAATCTTTGCGCGTTGACGTCTCCATACTATCCACTCCTACTTCCTCACTTTTCTTGCTTTTCAATAAGAAGATAAAAAATTTATGCAATATTCTAACATACATTGTACTATGATAAAAAAGAAAAATAAATACTGTTATATAACTGAATGTGCATTTTTTAGTTTTTGTCTTATCAAATCATAGAAATATTTGGGTTGAACCAATGGATGCGAGCGCTTGTTATAAGTTAGCAATGGTTTATATAGCCGATTGTCTTACTTCATTTAACGGAGTGGATGAAAGAAGTAAATGTTTAATATCGTTTTAGTAGGTTAGAATAGAAATAAGTTTGAGTGTTAAGGATGTGAGGTAATCCTTCCATTCCATATTTATTAACAGCTTGTTCCAACATTTCTTCTATTTCAGAAGTTTCCATTTCCGTGAATTCAGTCATCTTTTTAGGCACTTTCCTTTTTTGTAGATTGCTATATAAAATTCAACAAAAAGAATATTTTTACCCCTTAATTTAACAATTTTAAAATATTTTTTAATAAATCGTACAAAAGGAGCAAGTGGAATTGATAAGGATCTAGCTAAAAAATTGGACAAAATTATACTGGAAAATGACTATCAGCCTACTGCAATCATAAACACACACAGCCATGCTGATCATTGTGGTGGAAATCACTTTTTTCAAAAAAAATATCCTGACATACAAATATATGCGACTCGATTTGAAACACATTTCATTGAAGATCCTTTTTTAGAACCTCTGTGTTTTTGCTTAGGTGCACTTCCTTTTCAGGAGTTGCGCAACAAATTTCTAGAAGCCAAGCCGTCAAAAGTGACTAATGTGCTGAAATACGAAGATCATACGCTAGATATTGGTGGCCAGTCATTTACAGTTGTAACCTTACCCGGTCATACACAAGGTATGATTGGGATAATATCACCGGACCAGGTTTTATATGTAGGGGATGCGATTTTCGGAGAAGAGACTTTAGAAAAACATGGGATTCTTTTTTACACGAATATTGCTAAAACTAAGGATTCTCTTGAAAAGCTAGAGAGGCTTAATGTTAATAGTTATGTTCTTTATCATGGAGGAGAACGCCTCTCTCTGTCAGAACTTATTGAGGAACATCTAAAGATGATTGAAAAGACGAAAGATTTTATTCTTGAACAAATAGTGGAACACTCTACGAGCCTTGATTTCCTGGTGCAACAAGTGATGAGCCAGTTTAATATAGCTAATAATGTAATTCAACATACACTAACTAGCGCTGTAGTTCGATCTTATATAACAGAACTTCAACAAAGTGGTCAGGTTATCTTGGTTGTTGACAATGGCTTGCTTCAAATACGTCATTCTTCTCAAACAATTGAACCTTGAACTGGCGCAGGATACTAGAAACACCATCGAGCCGCTTTGCGCGGCTCTTTTCCATTTGTTGAGCAAATGACACCAAAATCGACGGATGCTACCTCTCCCCCCTATTCGTGAAATATTTCCACCGAATTAGGTCGGTTTACTGTCCAGTTTGGCCAATACAGGCGGCTTTTTAAGCGTGGTTTTGCTCCCGCGGCGCAAACCGCCACGGGGCACCATAGAGCCTGTGAATGTGTGGGCCTACTTCCAAAGGAGCATTAAATGTGAAAACGAAAAGTAGATACTTTCCAATTTCTCAAATCGGACAATAGAAACCTTTCAGTAAACATAATATTTTTATGGTTATCTATCATAAGAATTGTGGAAGACCTTGTACCATATTTTTTACTGCTGATGAAAAGTGGCGAAAGAATCCTCTCCCATTCAATACCTACACCTGTATCTGGCAATTCACTATCTTTTGCCTGTTCCATGTCCGCGAGAATAGAAAACAATACATCATCTTCTATTTTATCCTCTTTTATTGCTTGCCGCAGGCGCTGCGTTCCTTTTTTCACCTTAGGCCAAGGCGTGTCCAAAATATGGTTACTTAATCCGTGGATGCCTGGCTTTACTTCTTTAATTTCGTTATGTAGCGGTGTATAGTAATAAAGCGATTCGGTATCCCCCACCAACAGGTTAAACCCGTTATATAACCCGCACTCTTGCTTTACTTTTTCGAGATAGACAATAGGCGTATCCGTTCCGGTTAAGTAACCACTCACGAGATGTCCGCGCGATTTGGCATCAGGGCGCATATGCTTTGGATCGCGATAATTTGTAATGGCAGCAAAGCGTCCGGTACGGGTCACGCCCATCCATGTTCCTCCCTTCTCCAAGTCGCGTCCGCCCAGCACATCGGGTGCATCGTCCCAAAAGGCGGCAGGCGCGGTCGGTCGGTTGTAAAATTCGTCGCGATTAGCGGTAATAATAAGCGGAAATTGCGGATGAACACAGTAAGCAAACAAGATTACGCACATAACGCGTTTATCTCCTTTCTTTATTTGTGCTTTGGGAAGAAAGAAGAATCTCTTACGAATCCTCCCCTTTAGTCGTAAATCATAGATAGGATACGCTCGATACATTCAAGAAAAATTCTATTGTTTTTCTGAACAAATCTGGCGGAAATTGCAAGATTTACAGACGGAAGGATGCCCTGCTCCGGCAAACTGTTCAAGCGGAAGAGGCCGGTTGTAGTATGAGTCTGCCAGGTAGCTTTTCATACTGTTCAAACTGGCTCGGATTTTATGCACGATTCTTTCGATATCTTCCACATCAGGATGGGTACGGGTGCATATGCCATCTAATAAATATTCGGTTCGTACTTCAATGTGTGTAAGCGGTACACTGTAGTATTCATGAATGTACAGCGCGTATAATCGTAATTGTTCCTCATTTTTTTCCGCTATCCTGCCTGTTTTCCAATCGGTAATCACCCATGTTCCGTCACCGCGTCGGTATAATACGTCGAGTTTTACATAAATTTTTTCATCATGAAAAATAAAATCTTTAAGCGTTTCCACTTCCAGTAGTGTAACATCCGGGTTATCGCGAATCTCACGCCAGCTTGTGCTTGCTAACAAATTGGACACACATGTGGTGATTCGGTTGGCGATCACCTCGATGCGTTCGGGCGAAAGCCCCCCTTCGTAATACATTTCATGAAGCATCGTATATTGCTTGGGGTATCCCCACCATCGGTCTTTCTGTTTTGAATCACGATAAGCCGCGTTTAATAGATTACGTATATATGAAATAACCTGTTCTTGCTTTGGGTAAGGTTTTCCCATCTCACGCAGCTCCAATAGTTTCTGTGCAACTGTATGTATAGCGTCTCCAAGCACAATGTATAAATTTTTCATTTGTTTCAAACGATAGGCTGTCTGTGCTTCAGGTGTAGCTGTTAATAACCAGCCTCCATGAGAGCCGTAATAATGATAATAGTATTGCCGCTTGCACGCGT
>JAAROH010007874.1_pt1 | contig 26315 bp, 28 predicted proteins | sample 7248631 | NCBI WGS metagenome assembly JAAROH01 (sample SAMN09772309, study PRJNA484901) | compost metagenome | isolation source: Vermicomposting unit | place: India
GAGGTTGCGCGCGAAATGTGCAGTGGCGGGAGGGGGACGGGTGCACATTTCGCCTCGAACTGAGGGGACGGGGGAGAGGTTGCGTGCGAAATGTGCGATGGCGGGAGGGGGACGGGTGCACATTTCGCCTCGAACTGAGGGGACGGGGGCGAAGGTACGGGCAAAATGTACAGTGGTGGGCGTCTGCCGGTGCACATCTGGTGGGGTGCACATTCCGTCGGGGGCACGACCCGAGGGAGGATCGGTGAAACGGACTTGACCGGCGATCCGTCAGAATTGGCGGAAACACGGGTCGCAGGACCCGAGGCCGGCTGAGCGAGGGGGCCGGCCACCAGTGGCGGGGGGGGAGGTGCGAGATGGTGAAATGGATCGCAGGACTGGTCGCGCTGGCGGTCGCGGTGGGCGCGGCCATTTGGGTCGGGTACAGCCGCGGGCACGGCGGCCTGCCCGCGGTCTTCGGTTCCCTGGAGCGGTCGGTGGCGATCAGGGCTGACTATCAGGTCTACACCACCCTGGAAGAACTGGTGGAGGAGGCGTCGGTGATCGCAGTGGGGATGGTGGAAGGGGTGGAGGGCACCCGCAACCTGGCCCGGGACCCGGACAACCCGGATCTGCCGCACCCCAGCCTGGAGATCATCGGATACGACTACCGATTTGTGGTGGAGGAGTACCTGAAAGGCGATGGTCCCGACACGATCCTGGTGACCGAGGCCAGGAAGTTCCTGTCCCACGGTCGGGAAGGGATTCCGGCCGAGCCGCCCGCTCCGGAGATGGAATCCGGCGGCCGGTACATCCTCTTCCTGAACAGGGCGGCCGACGCGGAAGGGCGCTGGATCGGGGTCGCGGAGCCGTGGCGGTTTGCCCTGAGGGACGCGGAGGTTCAGGTCGAAAGCATGTGGGAGGCTGCACCGAGGGCGTTTCCCGCGATGGGGGAAGGGGAGTTCGTGGACCAGATCCGCACCCTGGTCAGCGCCCTGTGACCCGGCCGTGGCCGACCCCCGGTGCGGTGGCCCTTCGCCCCGTATGGGGACGTCACCGGCGTACCGGGTCGCGGCGGTCTGGCGGTCCCGCATCGGGACCGGGGGTGCAACCAACTCCATACCCAGGAACCGTTTGCATAGGGCGACACAAATTCAAGTAGGAAATCTTCTGGACTGCGCCGTACCTCTTCCGTGAGGTGAGGCGCAGTGACGGCGGAACGGTTTCTGCGGGCCTACAACCGCATCGACGACTACTTGCGGGGTCTCATGGACATCGACCGCACCCGCTACGGCTTCGCCAGCGTGGTGGATCAGGCCGCAAAGCGTTACAGCGTGGTCCGGCGGTACGCCGATGACCTGAAGGAGTTCGGCGCGCTGCGCAACGCCATCGTCCACGACAAGGAGTTCCCCGCCCGCATCATCGCCGATCCCCGTCCCGAGGTCGTCGAGGCCATCGAGCGGCTGGCCGACATCATCCTCGACCCGCCGCGGGTATACCCGCTGTTCGGGCGGGAGGTCCGGCGGCTCTCCTGGGACGACCCCATTGCCAAGCCTCTGCGGTGGATCCGCGAGTACCACTACACCCAGTTCCCGGTGTACCGGGAGCGGCGGTTCGCCGGGTTGCTCACCTCCCGCTGCGTCGCCCAGTGGCTGGCCGACTCGGTGCACAACGGCGGCGTCGAGTTCGGCGGGGTCACCGTGGGTGACGTGCTGCGCCACGACGAGTACGAGGGGCGGCGGGTGGTCTTTGTCGCCCGCGACGCGACTTGGTACGACGCCGTCGAGCTGCTCTCCCCGGCGAAGGGAAAGCGCCGGGCGTCCTTGGAGGCCATCCTGATCACCGCAAGCGGCCGGGACGACGAGGAGCTCCTGGGTATCATCACGCCGCGGGATCTTCTCCACCCGCCGGCCGGCGTGTCGTAAGGGCCCGCGGAATCGACACAGCCCCGCTGCCTGCATGGCGGCGGGGCTGTACTGTTGGGAACGACCAGACCAGAACCCGGATCGGCCGAACGAACGAAGGGCAATTCAGAAATAAAAGCGAAGACACGAAACCATGCAGGAAATGTAGCCGGAGGGATGCAGGTTGACAGACGCCCTGAAAGCGTTGGAGGCCGTGCACGACCGGTACCTCACCATCATGGAGCGCGCCTACCGGACGGGAGAGACCGACGTGGTGGCTTAGCTGTTCGGGCAGACCTACCACGGGTACTTCGGCACGCCCGACCGGGAGCGGGCGGACTACTTCGAAGCGGACGAGGCGGTCGCGGGCATCCGCCACACCGCCGAGGCCGCGCCGGGGGCCCGGACAGGATGCGTGAACCGGCTCATCCGCATGCCGTCCGAGACCAGCGCCGTGGTGTTCTACGAGAAGCCCATGGAGCTCGGGGGGCGCACCGTATCCGCCTTCGTGCTGGAGGTGTGGCGGCAGGTGGACGGACGCCGGGTGCTCATCCGGGAGACGGTCGAGCACATCTGGCGCGCCCGGCCCGTCCGGCGACCGGCCCGGGCGCCTCCGTCAGAGCTCCTTGCGGAAGAAAACCTCGCCGATCCCGCCGTCGTTGATCCCGGCGATGAGGCCGCACTCCCGGAAGCCGACGGCCCGGTGCCACGCCTGCGGTTCGGGCTCGTTCACCTGGCAAGAGGAAAGGAGAAAGGTGTATCCCCGTTCCCGCAGGTGGGCCTCGACGAACGCCAGCACGGCCCGGCCGATGCCCTGTCCCCGGTGGGTGGGCTCCAGCCAGATCAGGCCGATGTAGGGGATCTTCCCCCAGATGTACTCCAGCCGCACGTATCCGATCGTTCGGCCAGCGCGCTCCACCAGGAGCAGCTCGTGCAGGGCGATCTTGTGCGCGAAGGCCGGCCCGGGCAGATAAGGATCCATCCGCCGGCACGTCTCTTCATCTTCGAGGCCTGCGAACCGGATGCGCAGGTCTTCCAACCGAAAATCCTCCCCACCCAGATTCTTCTTCGTGGGCTAACCGCACTGTATGACCAGTGCCAGGGACTGCGGGCTGCACGGGGTCGGACAGGCGAAGATGTAGACCCGCCCGACATCTCCCCACATGAGCCCCGTGTCAGGCTCGGAGTCCAGCTGCCAGATCAGCCGCATGCGCCGGCCGCATCCCGGACACGAGGGCCACTCCGGGCCCTGGCTCCAGTCGGGCCAGCCGCCCGGCCGGCTCTCCACCTGCGGCGCCGGAGCGAAGACCTGGCGCGCGGCGTTGTAGGCTTCCCAGGTGTTCTCCCCCAGCCCGGGGCCGGCCAGCTCCGGCCGGGCGTCCTCCCAGTGGGGCGTCGAGCGAACCGGCTCCAACCTGATGCGGCACGGAACCCGGTTCCACTGCGTGTTACCAGGATCTTCGACCTCGGGAGGCGGGAGGTCCGTCAGCCTGACCCCATCGACTTCGTCGTAAACAGAACAGGACGCCCCGATCTGCCCGCCGCAACAGGCGCGCGCCCGCACCGTCGTTCCGCCGGAGAACATCGCGCCCGCCCCGAGGGGCCCGGCGGCCCGGTAGTCCGCCACGAGCCGCGCCCCCGTGAGCTGGAGCGGATGGAGCTCTTCCAGCCCTGCGCGACCGCCCGCCACCTGCACATCTCCTCCTTAACCGTACAGGAGCGCTGCGCCTGAAGACGATCACCGTAGGATTGTTCTGGGAATTGGATGCGCGTCTTGCCTCCCTGGTTCCGGAGGGCGTCGGGTATCCCAGGCCGAGACCCGGCAGGCAGATGGGTTGGTTTCGCCACGGGGTAGAAAAGGGTGAACTTATGGACAACTCCTGTTCCTCGCCGTATCATGGAGCAACAGCCCCGGGGCGGAGTTCAACCACATACGGAGGGATGCGGAATGGCAAGGCGGCGCGTGCTCGTGCCCGCCCTGGCCGCGGGCCTGGTCCTGCTCATGGGGTCGACGGCGCTGGCGCAGCCGGCGGTCCGGCTGCCGCAGGCGCAGGACAGCAAGTTTATCGAGGACAGGGTGGAGGTTTCCGTCCGCCGGGAGGACGGCGGGCTCTCCACGCAGGCGACCAAGTACACCAAGACGGTGACCATCACCCGGTCGTTCAAGAGCCTGGCCGGTCTCACGGTGGCCAAGCACTACTCCCGGACCACCTGGACGTACGGCGGCGGCACGCTCTACAGCAGCCCCCGCGGCATCGACGTCGACTGGTGGACCGCCCCGCTGAACAACTACAAGACCCACTCGGCCAAGTGGGACTGGTACACCACGGGCAAGGGCGGCACCGGCCGTTCCAACACGCAGGTGCAGTTCGTGTTCGGCGTGCCCACGCCGTGGGGGCCGGTGGGCAGTTCCTATTCGAGCCGCATCTACACGACGGTGAACGGCAACGGCGGCTATAGCTACTTCTAGACCCTGATCTTCGGCACAGGAGGGCGGTTGTCCCCATGCGTTCCCTCGACCTGGTGACCCGGGACCTGTCCAAGCGGTTCGGTGAGCGCTGGGCCCTGCGGGGACTCAGCTTCGCGGCGGTGCCGGGCTCCGTCACGCTGCTGGCGGGCCGCAACGGCGCCGGCAAGACGACCTGGATGCGCGTGGCCACGGGCCTCGCGCACCCCTCCTCCGGTGCGGTGCTTTTCGGCGGATGGCCGGCGGGACGGGTGCGGACCCGGCTGGCGGCGGTGTTTGACGACGCTCCGGTCTATCCCCTGCTCACCGGCGCGGAGAACCTGGAGGTGCTCTCCGGCGGGTGCCCGCTGCGGACCGCTCCGGCCAGGGCCCTGGTGGACGAGCTGGACCTGGGGTCGCTGCTGCCGCTCCGGGCGGACGGGCTCTCCTTCGGCCAGCGGAAGCGGCTGGCGGTGGCGGCCGCCCTCCTGCGCCGTCCTTCCTGGCTCCTCCTGGACGAGCCCTCCGTCGGGCTCGACTCGGGGGCGTGGGGCGCGGTCGCCGGTACCCTGCGCCGGCTGGCGGCGGAGGGCGCCTGCATCGTGGTGACGGGGCAGGACCTGAAGAACCTGGAGGAGCTGGCCGACCAGATCGTCGTCATCCGGGACGGCGCGGCGGTGTTCGCGGGAACGCGGGCGGAACTGCAGCGGCTCCACCCGCCCCGGGTGCGGGTGCGCACCCCTGCCGCCGACCGGCTGCGGGCGCTCTTCCCGCAGGCCGAGGTGCTGGCAGAGAGGCCCGTGCCGTGCCTGGAGATCCCGTGCGCCAGCGGCGCCGAAGGCGAGGCGCTGCTGGCCCGGATCCGGGCCTCCGAGATCCCCCTCCAGTCGCTGGAGCTTAGGGCCGCCACGCTGGAGGAAAGCTTCCGCCGGCTGGGGTTGTATGACGGGGAGGAGCAGCAGGAGGTGGCGCCGTGAGCCTGTGGTCGCTGCTGCGGACGGAGGGCCGCCTGGTGTGGAAGGGCCGCTGGGTGGCCCTTCTCACGCTCGCGCTCGCCGCGGCGAGCGTGTGGGGCGGCCCCTTCGGCACCTATCGCTACGCGGTGCGCAGCGCGGAGCGCATCCACGCGCTGCGGGCGGCCTACGAGGCCGAGTTCGCCGAGCTCATCCTGGACGACCTCGTCGCCGAGCTGCAGGGGACGCTTGCCCTGCTCCATCCCGCCATGGGGCCCAACTACCTGCTGGCCATCCTGGCGGTGCTGGGGACGATGGTGCTGCCCATCTGGGGCGCCCAACTGGTCGGCAACGAGTTCCGGCACCGCACGGCCAAGGCGCGGGCGGCGCACGTCGGCTGGGGGGCGATGGTGGCGGCGAAGGTCGCCTGGCTGCTCCTGCTCAGCGCCGGGCTGGCCGCGCTCTTCGCCGGGATCGGCGCCCTGAGCGGCCAGGTAACCTGGCGCGCGGCGCAGGACGCCCTCCTGCTCGCCGGCGAGGTGACCCCGCCGCCGCTGAAGGCGCCCCTGTTTGCGCAGGCGCTGACGGCGGCCCTGGGCCTCTTCTTCTTCGGCCTGGTCGGCCTGCTGGCCGCCCTGGTCACGCGCAGCGCCCTTGCCGGCGCGCTCGTCGGCCTCGCGCTGCCTTACGTGGAGGCGTTCGTCATCGGTACGCCCGAGTGGGGGTGGCTGCTTCCCCGCATCGCCTACGGCAACCTGATGGTGGACCACTTCGTCTACCTGCCCGGGGGCATGGTGGGGGAGCCCCTGGCCCTGGTTCCGGCGCCGGCGCCCTGGGTTTCCTGGGCCGTCGTCGCCGGCTGGACCGTCCTGGCATGCCTCGCCGCCCTGCGCCTGGGTCAACGGCAGCAGATCCTGAGCTGAGTCACCGGTCAAGCCGGTGCCGCATACCCTATCCCGCACAGGAGGGGAGGGGTAGCGGTGCTTGCCATGTTGGGACCCTTGGCCGAAGCCATCGTGCGCAGCATGCTGCTGCTGGCCGGGTTCGTGGCCAACTCCGGTACGTTCCCACAGCCGCTCAGCGAAGAGGAGGAGGCGAAGTACCTTTCCCGTCTCCAGAACGGCGACGAGGAGGCCCGGGCCGTCCTGATCGAGCGGAACCTGCGGCTGGTCGCCCATATTGTGAAGAAGTTTGATAATACAGGCGAGGATGTTGATGATCTAATCTCCATTGGAACCGTCGGTCTGATAAAAGCAATCGGCACATTTAAACCAGAAAGAGGCACGCGCCTGGCTACATATGCGGCGCGCTGTATCGAGAACGAGATCCTGATGCACCTGCGCAGCCTGAAGCGGGTGCGGGGCGAGGTCTCCCTCTACGACCCCATCGGTGTGGACCGGGAGGGCAACGAGATCACCCTCATCGACGTGCTCGGCTCCGACCCGGACGTGGTCCCCGACCTGGTGGGCAAGCGGCTGGACGAGTCCAAGCTGCGGGAGAAGCTGAAGAAGCTGGGCGGCAAGGAGCGGCAGGTGCTGGAGCTGCGCTACGGCATCTCCGGCGGCCCGCGCAAGACCCAGCGGGAGATCGCGCGCATGCTCGGCATCTCCCGGAGCTACGTCAGCCGCATCGAGAAGAAGGCGGTGATGAAGCTCTGCAGGGAGCTCTTCGAAGAGGGGTATGGCAACTGAATCGGTGAAGGGCCCGGATGCCGGCGCACCGGGCCCTTGTCGCGGCGCCGTGTCCTCTGACAGCGAAATGGAACCGCCCGCATATTAGAACTCGTCTTTAACATCGCATATCTAAGACGCTGCGTTTTGATGAAGCTTAGGCAAACTCTGCTGGCACTGGGGGCGCAACCGTGCGAGTCCGCAAGCTGATTGCCGAAACCGTATGGGAAATCGCGGGCGTGATGCTCCTCGTTCTCTTCGTGGTCCTCATCGCCACCATGCCGCCCTTGGACCTGACGCCGAATCCGGACAGCCTCATCGGCTATACGATCCAGGTCGACACCGAACAGTGGGGCCAGACCCTGCGGGCCTACCTGCAGACCCTTGGGTCCGGCTCGCTCGGCACCAACCGCCGGGGCCACGACGTGGCCGGGCTGTTGCTGCCCCGCATCCTGAACACGCTCCGGCTGGTCGCGATTTCGCTGGCGTTCGCCCTCCCGCTCGGGGTGGTCAAGGGACTCCGGGACTTCCAGGCGCTGCGGCGGCGGGGCTCGGCGGTGGGGCCGCTGCTCACCGGCCTGCTCCAGGGGGTTCCCGACTTCTTCCTGGTGATGCTGCTGCAGATCGGGGTGGCGCAGTTCTACCAGCGGACCGGCTTCCGCCTGTTGCCCGTGGCCTGGGATGAGGCACGGCCGGTTGCGAGCATGGTGCTCCCGGTCGCGTGTCTGGCGCTGCTCCCCCTGGTCACGGTGGCCCGCATCACCGCGCAGGCAATGGCTGGCGTCTACGGGCAGGACTACATCCGCACCGCCCGCGCCAAGGGGCTGCCGGAGCGGGTGGTGATTTACAAGCACGCCCTGGCCGGCGCGCTCGTCCCGATTCTGGACGCCATGCCGGGCGTGCTCACCGTCGTCTTCTCCAACGCCCTCGTGGTGGAGCTTCTCTTCCATTACCCGGGCGTGACCAACCTGCTCCAGGACGCCGCCAGCCCTCCCGGCCTCGTCGCCGACCTGCGCAGGTCGCTGCCGCCGCCCGACGTGCCGGTGCTGGTCGCCGCCGGCGCTGGTCGCCGCCGGTGCGTCGCTCGGGCTGATCTTCGCCCTGCTCTACGCCGCGGTCTCGGTTCTGCGCAGGGTGGTCGATCCGCGGCTGAGGGGGCGTGATCTGCCGTGAGCGCCGCGCAGAAGGGGTCCCGCCTCCCCCTCATTGCAGGCGGACTGCTGGTCGGCCTGCTGCTGGCAGCTGTGTTCGCCGACGAGATCACCGCCGTCTCGCCCCACTACTGGGATGCCCGCAGCAGCATCCTGGAAGGCAGGCCGCCCTTCCCCCCGGGCCCCGGTCACCCGCTGGGGACTGATGAGTGGGGCCGCGACGTGTGGAGCCGCGTCGTCTACGGCACCCGCTGGTCGCTGCTCTTTGCGGCCCTGCTGACGGCCGGCCGGATGCTGATCGGCCTTGCGAAAACCTTTGCGGCGGTCTACGGTCCCCGGCGCCTGGGCTGGCTGGTGGACAAGCTGTACGTGATGACCACCGCGATCCCGCCCCTGGTCACCTATCTGCTTCTGCTGTCGTCACCGGTGAAGAACACCATCGGGCTCTGGCCCAACGTGGCGCTCACCGCCTGCGTGCTCACCCTGGTGGAGTGGCCCCGGGTCGCGGTGACGCTCAAGGGCAGGCTCCAACAGCTGATGGCCGAGCCCTTCGTGGAGGGGGCCGTGGCCGTCGGCGGGAGCCGCTGGCACGTCTTCCACATCCACCTGCTGCCCCACCTCTGGCCGACCCTGCTCCACCTGGTGGCCGCGGAGATGGCCCGGGCTCTCTCGGTCATCGCGCAGATGGGCATCTTCGGCATCTTGTTCGGCGGCGGGATCATGGTGGTGGGGGACGCACGGAACCCGGACAGGTGGTACCAGGTCAGCGGGCTTCCCGAGTGGGGTTCGCTGCTCAGCGACGGCCGTCTGCAGGTGCTCTCCCGGCCCTGGATCGCCTTTCCGCCCGCGGTGGCGTTTCTCATCGCCGTGACCGGCTTCACCCTGCTCTCCCAGGGGCTGGAGGGGCTCAACCTCCCCGTCGCCCGCATCAAGGAGCGCACCACGGGGCGGCTTTCGCGCAGGTGGCGGTGGGCGCTGGCGGCCCTGCCCCTCTTTGGCCTGCTCTGGTACTACCAGGGGCTGCCCTGGGACCGGGCGGCCGGAATCCAGGCCCTGGCAACCCGGCAGGCGGCGGCGCTTTCCGCCGGGGATGCGGAGGGGTACGCGGGCACCGTGGCGCCCGGGAGCGACGCGCTGCGGGCGGACGCCCGCCTCCTGGCCGCCGCCCTGGCCGGGGAGCGGGTGGAGTCGGTGGACGTGGCGATGGAGGAGGTCCGGCTGCGGGGGGCCCGGGCGCAAGCCCGGCTCACCATGACGGTCACGTTCGCCGACAGGCCTCCGCTGCACCTCAGCCGGCCTGTGGACCTGGTGCGCCGCCTGGGCACGTGGTACGTGGAGGACCGGGAGCTCTACACCCTGCGCGGGTACCACGTGGACGTGACGGCGGCCTTTGACCCGCTGAACCCCTCGGTCGAGGCCATCAGCCTGCGCCAGCGGGTGAACTTCCTGGCCACGGCCGCGGATCACGCCTATGGCCGCCTGCTGGAGCTGTTCCCGGAAGCGGCCTCGGCCGGGCGTCCGCAGATCCGGCTCTACGAGAGCCACGAGGCCTTCCGCGCCGCGGTGGGCGCCGCGGCCCCGCCGGATGCGCTGGCCTGGTACAATCCGGGCGATCCGCTGCGGCTGTCGCCGGAGTTTCTGCGGGGGCTCATGCGCTGGGAGACGGAGCGCGACCTGGGCTATGAGTTCGTCAAGCACATCTCCGCCGCCGCGTCCGGGCAGCCGGTGGCCCTGATCGATCCGATCGCCATGGGGCTCTTCGAGCGGAGTACCGCAGGGGACCTGCCCTACCTCCCCGACCCCCGGAGGCTGGTCGGAACGCCGCTGCCCGACCTGGCGGCGCTCTTCAGCACCCCGGTCCAGTCCCTGGGGGCGGCCGGGCAGCGGGCCTACGCCACGGCCGCTGCGGAACTGGTCCGCTTCCTGCAGGACCGGCTTCCTGCGGAGGAGCTGCAGGGCCCGGCGCCCGGCCGGGGCTGGAGCCTGGGTGCGCTGGCGGATCGGCTGGGACAGACGCCGGAAACGCTCGCCGCCGAGTTCGAGGTCTTCCTGCACCGGCAGCTGCAGGCCACGTCGGTGCTGAACGTTCCGGCCGCGCGGTCCCGGGTGCCCGAGGGCCTGCCGGATGCCATCGCCCGGCGGGCGGAGGCCGCGGCCGGCGGGGACGTGGAGGCATTCCTCCGCCGGACCTCCCCCGCGCACCGGGACGGGTGGTCGGCGTGGCCTGGCCGCCGCCCGCCGGTACGGGCTGGTGCGGTACGAGGCGTCGCTGCTGGACTGGGAGCGCAACGAGGGCGTCGCACTGGTGCTGGAGCGGCTGCAGTTCCGCGATGGCCGCACCGTCATCGGGGTCGTGCGGCAGCATTGGGCCCTGGAGGACGCCGGTTGGGCGGCAGGGCCGGTGGAATCGGTGTGGACCGGCGCGGACGGGCCCTGACCGGGCGCGGGCTCTGCTGCGCTGCGGCCGCCGCGGTGACGGGGTGAGGGGATCGCCCCTACCTGGGGGTTTCCCCATGGTCACACCTGTGGTAGAATGACCCTCTGAGCCTGGAGGTGTGACCCGTGGGCGGCCTGCGACCGCAGGAGTACCATAACTCCATCTTCGAGATCGACCTGGACAGGCTGCGCCGGATGGGCAAGCGGGCGATCATCCTCGACCTGGACAACACCCTGGTGCGGTGGAACGACCCGACGCCGACGCCGAAGCTGCTGGAGTGGCTCGCAGCCGTCCGGGCGCACGGCCTCATGCCCTGCATCGTCTCCAACAACAGCGGCCCGCGGGTGGGCGAGTTCGCCGCGCGGGCCGGCGTCCCGTTCGTCCCCAGCGCCGCCAAGCCCCGCGTGAAGGGGTTCCGGCAGGCCATGCGGCAACTGGGGGTGGCGCCTCACGAAACGGTGGTGGTGGGCGACCAGCTGTTCACCGACGTCCTGGGCGGCAACCGGGCCGGCGCCTACACCATCCTGGTGGTGCCCATCGACCGGCGGGAATTCATCGGGACCCGGCTCGTGCGCCTGATCGAGCGGCGGGTGCTCCGCTACCTGTTCCGCCAGGGTCTCCTCACCCCGAAGTAGGTCCGGCTGGCGAGCGGCCAGCCGGTCTGCCTATAGTTGGCAGGTTCCGCCGGGGGCACCGCCGAAAGGAGTAAGGTGAGAAGAGACCCGCTGTGGCGCGGGAGGGGGGACTGGGATGACCAAGCGTCGGAGCACATCGCGGGGTCCGGGGCGGATCCTGGGGATCCTGGGCCATCCGGTGGCGCACTCCGCCTCGCCCGCCATGCACAACGCCGCATTCGCCGCGCAGGGGATGCACGCCATGTACGGGGCCTTTGACGTCCCGCCTTCCCAGCTGGAGAAGGCGATCGCCGGGATTCGCGCGCTGGGGCTCCTGGGCGTCAACGTCACCATTCCCCACAAGGAGGCGGTCATGGCCTACCTGGACGACGTGGCCCCCACCGCCCGGCAGGTGGGTGCGGTGAACACCATCGTCAACCGGGGCGGCCGGCTGATCGGGTACAATACCGACGGCTGGGGCTTCCTGCTCAGCCTGGAGGAGCGGGGCGTGCGGGTCGCCGGCCGGAACGCCGTGGTGCTGGGTGCGGGTGGCGCCGCCCGGGCGGTGGCCCTGCACCTGGGCATGGCCGGGGTGGCGCGCCTGACGATCATCAACCGTTCCCGCCAGCGGGCTGAGTTCCTGGCGGCCGATCTCGCCCGGGCCAAGACCCCGGTGCGGGCGGAGGTGGCCGATCCGGGGTCGGAGGAGGCCCGGGCCGCGCTCGCGGAGGCCGGCCTGGTCGTCAACTGCACCCCTCTGGGCATGGAGCCCGACACCGAGTCGACGCCGCTGGAGGACGTCGGGCTGCTCCCGGCCCACTGCGTGGTCTACGACACCGTGTACCGGCCGCTGGAGACCCGCCTCCTGCGGGAGGCGCGGCAGCACGGGCTCATCACCGTCAACGGCCTGGCGATGCTGGTGCACCAGGGCGCCTGCGCCTGGGAGTACTGGTTCGGCCGGCGGGGCCCGGTGGACGTGATGCGGACGGCCGCGCTGGCGGCCCTGGAGGGACAGCCATGAGCGGGCAGGCGTGGCCCGCCGCCCTCCTGGGCGTGGCCCTGGGGGCGGCCCTGGGCTATCTGGGTGTGCGGTTCTCCCCCCGCTGGCTGACCCGGCCGGCGCCGCGGTGGCTCTCGGCCTCGCTGGTCGCGGGTATCGCGCTGGCGGCGGGGCTGCTCGGCTACTTCCACCGGCTCACGCCTTACTTCTGGCACCAGCTGGCGCTGGTGGCCATCCTCCTTGCAGCGGCCTTCATCGACCTGCAGGACCACATTATCCCCAACGACCTGGTGCTGGTGGGCCTCGCGGTCTGGCTGCCGGCGATGCTGCTCTTCCCGTACGACGGGAAGACGTGGCTCTCTGCGCTGGGGGGCGGCGCGGCCGCCTTTGCGTTCTTCTACCTGCTCGCGGTGCTCGTGCCCGACGGCATGGGCATGGGAGATGTGAAGCTGGCCCTGGTGATGGGGCTGTTCCTGGGAGCGGGATGGGTAGCCATGGCCCTCATCCTGGCGTTTCTCCTGGGCGGTCTGGCCTCGGCCGTGCTGCTGGCCACCCGGCGGGTCGGGCGCAGGGGGCACATCCCCTTCGGCCCGTTCCTCGCCGCGGGCGGCCTGATCACCATCCTGTGGGGAAGCCAGATCTGGAACTGGTACGCGGGATGACGCATAGGAAGGGGGCGGTCCCGGAGTGTTGCGGTACCTGACAGCCGGCGAGTCGCACGGGCGGGCGCTGGTGACCATCGTCGAGGGGCTGCCCGCCGGCGTGCCGGTGGACCTGGCGGCCATCGACCGCGACCTCGCCCGGCGGCAGTCCGGCTACGGGCGGGGCGGGCGGATGAAGATCGAGCAGGACCGGGTGCAGGTGCTGTCGGGCATCCGGCACGGCAAGACCCTGGGCAGCCCGGTCGCGCTGCTGGTGGAGAACCGGGACTGGCTCAACTGGACCGAAGTGATGTCGCCTGCGCCGCTGGAGGCCTACACCGACCCGCGGGCGGCGCAGAAGGTGCGGACGCGCCCCCGGCCGGGCCACGCGGACCTGGCGGGGGCCCTGAAGTACGATCACGCCGACCTGCGCAACGTGCTGGAGAGGGCCTCGGCCCGGGAGACCGCGGCGCGGGTGGCGGCGGGGTCGCTGGCCAAGCAGTACCTGGCGCCGTTCGGCATCCGGGTGGCCGGGTACGTGCGGTCCATCGGCCCCGTGGAGGCCCAGCCCCCGGCCGGGCTGGACCTGGACGGGATCGTCGCCCGGGCGGAGGCGAGCCCCGTGCGCTGCCCCGACCCCGCGGCGTCGGCCCGGATGGTGGAGGAGATCGACGCGGCGAAGCGGGACGGCGACTCGCTGGGCGGCGTCGTGGAGGTGGTGGCCGCGGGGCTCCCGCCGGGCCTGGGCAGCCACGTGCACTGGGACCGGAAGCTGGACGGCGCCCTCGGGGCGGCCTTGCTCTCCATTCAGGCCGCCAAGGGCGTGGAGATCGGCGACGGGTTTCTGGGCGCCCGGCGGCGGGGCTCGGAGGTGCACGACGAGATCGGCTGGAGTCCGGACAGGGGCTACTTCCGTTACACCAACCGGGCGGGCGGGCTGGAGGGCGGTGTAACCAACGGGATGGACCTGGTGGTCCGGGTTGCCTTCAAGCCCATCGCCACGCTGTACAAGCCCCTGCGCTCCGTGGAGATCGATACGCACGTCGAGGCCGCGGCGGGCATCGAGCGGTCCGACGTCTGTGCCGTGCCCGCCGCGGCGGTGATCGCGGAGTGCGTCACCGCCTTCGAGCTGGCCCGCTTCGTGGCCGAGAAGTTCGGCGGTGACTCGCTGGAGGAGGCGCTGCGCAACTTCCGCGGGTACCTGGAGCAGATCGCCCGGCGCTGACGGGCCTGCAGGCGAGCCGGGCGCCGGCGGCGCCGGAGCCGCGGGCGCGGCGGCAGGGAGGCGGTGCGGTGAACATCGTGCTGGTGGGGCTGATGGGGTCCGGGAAATCCGCGGTGGGCCGGGTGCTGGCCGAGCGGCTGGGCCGGCCCTTCGTGGACACGGACAGGCTCGTGGAGGCGGAAGCCGGGCGCACCATCCCGGACATCTTCGCCGCAGAGGGCGAGGAGGGGTTCCGCCGCCGGGAGGCGGAGGTGGTGGCCCGGGCGGCCGCCGGCGACAACCAGGTGATCGCGACCGGGGGCGGCGCCGTGCTGCGGACGGAGAACCGGGAGGCGCTGCGCCGCACGGGGTTCGTGATCTGGCTGGATGCGGAGCCGGAAACGCTGTATGACCGGGCCCGCGGGCAGGGGCTGCACCGCCGGCCGCTGCTCAGCGGCCCTGATCCGCTGGGGCGGCTGCGGGCGCTGGCGGCCGCGCGCCGGCCGTTCTACGCCCAGGCCGCCCACGTGCGGATCTGTACGGACCGTCGTTCGCTGCAGGACGTCGTGGCAGAGATCATGGAAAAGCTACAGGAAAGGGGAGAGCGCGGGTGACAGAGGTCTGGGTGGAACTCGGCGAGGAACGCTACCCGATTTACGTGGGCGCCGGGCTGGTGGCGCAGCTGGGCGCGCTGGTGCGGCGGCACCTGCCGGAGACCCGGCGGGCCCTGCTGGTGACCGATGCCAACGTCGCGCCCCTCTACGGGGAGGCCGCCCGCGCAGCTCTGGAGCAGGCCGGGATCACCACCGCCCGGGTGACGGTGCCGGCCGGCGAGGCGTCCAAGTCGCTGTCCCAGGCTTACAGCCTGTACAGCAGCTGCGTCCGGGCGGAGCTGGACCGCACCAGCGCGGTCGTCGCCCTGGGCGGCGGCGTGGTCGGTGACCTGGCCGGGTTCGTCGCGGCCACCTACCTGCGGGGGATCCCCCTGGTGCAGGTGCCCACCACCCTGCTCGCACAGGTGGACTCGTCCATCGGCGGGAAGACCGGCGTCGACCTGCCCCAGGGCAAGAACCTGGTGGGAGCGTTCCACCAGCCCTCGCTGGTGGTGGCCGACGTGGAGACGCTGAAGAGCCTGCCCCGGCGGGAGCTGTCCGCCGGGATGGCCGAGGTGGTCAAGCACGGGGTCATCCGGGACGAGGAGTTGCTGAAGTACGTGGAGGTCCAGGTGGGCAACGTGCTGGCCGGCGACCCCGCGGTGCTGGAGCGGGTGGTGGCGGAGAGCTGCCGGATCAAGGCCGAGGTGGTGGCCGCCGACCCCCGCGAGAAGGGGCTGCGGGCGATCCTCAACTTCGGCCACACGGTGGGCCACGCCCTGGAGGTCGCCAACGGCTACCGCTGGCTGCACGGCGAGTGCGTCGCGGTGGGCATGGTCGCGGCGGCCCACATCGCCCGGCACAGCGGCATCGCGCAGGAGGGCCGGCTGGAGCTGCGGCTGACCCGGCTGCTGGAGCGGCTGGACCTGCCCACCAAGCTGCCGGAGGGGATGGACCCCAAGGACCTGGAGCCCTTCCTGCGGCGGGACAAGAAGATCAAGAGCGGAGTGATCCACTGGGTGATGCCCGTGCGGCCCGGCGAGGTGATCGTCACGCCCGACGTTTCGCCCGATGCCATCCGGTGGGGACTGGAAGCGCTGAGGAGGTAAGGATTCAGATGAAGTACCTGTTGTCGTATACGCCGGAGGTTCGGGAGGCCCTGGACCAGAACCGGCCCGTGGTGGCCCTGGAGTCGACCATTATCAGCCACGGCATGCCGTACCCCGAGAACCTGCGCACCGCCCGGGAGGTGGAGGAGATCGTCCGCAGCCAGGGCGCGGTTCCGGCGACGATTGCGGTGATCGGCGGCCGCTGCAAGGTGGGGCTGACGGACGAGGAGCTGGAGCTGCTCGCGACCTCGCCCGAGGCGGTGAAGGTGTCGCTGCGCGACCTGCCGGTGGTGCTGGCGCGCAAGTCCCTGGGGGCGACCACCGTCGCCACCACGGCGACCATCGCGGCGGCGGCGGGGATCGAGGTGTTCGTGACCGGCGGCATCGGCGGTGTCCATCGCAAGAGCCCGGGCGACCCCGCGCAGATGTGGGACGTGTCCGCGGACCTGACCGTGCTGGGCCGCACGGACATCACGGTGGTCTGCGCCGGGGCCAAGTCGGTGCTGGACATCGGCGCGACCCTGGAGGTTCTGGAGACGCTGGGGGTGACGGTGCTGGGCTACCGGACCGACCGGTTCCCCGGCTTCTACACCCGGGACACCGGGTTCGGCGTGGACGCCCGGGTGGACACGCCGGAGGAGGCCGCGGCCGTCATCCACGCGCGGCAGCAGACCATGCTCCCCGGCGGCGTGCTGGTGGTCAACCCCGTGCCGGAGGAGCACGCCATGGACCCCGACGAGGTGGAGCGGCACATCGCGGACGCCCTGAAGGCCATGGCGGCCGAGGGGGTGACCGGCAAGGCGGTGACCCCGTACCTGCTGGCCCGGCTGAAGGAGGTCACCGGCGGCCGGGCGCTGCAGACCAACATCGCGCTGGTCAAGCACAACGCCCTGGTGGGCGCGCAGATCGCCGTCGCCCTGAAGGCCGGAAAGTAGCCGCTGCACATGGCCGACCCCCGTTCCGTCACGGGAACGGGGGTTTTGCGCGGGGCATTCCCCGAGGGCATAAGAGAAATAGAACATCGTTCTGTACCGTGGAACGATTGGGGCTTAACAGGGGGCGTCTCACCGATTAGGATTGTGACGGAAGGGGGCTGAAGCACATGGCATTCGTTCCGACCATCGTGGTACTGGAAGGGGACCAGACCGGGCAGGAGCTGCTGGAAGAGGCCGTTCGGCTTCTCAGCCCTGACGTGATCGGCTTGCCGCTGCATCTGGTGCGTTATGACCTGAGCCTGGAGAACCGCCGGGCGACCAGTAACCGGGTCGTCTACGAGGCGGCCGCGGCGATGCGGGAGCACGGGTACGGACTGAAGGCGGCGACCATCACTCCGGAGGGCCGGGGAGACGTGGGGTCGCCCAACGCCATCCTGCGGCGGGAGATCGACGGCACGGTGATCCTGCGGGTCGGCCGGCCGCTGCCGGGGGTGGAGACCATCGGCGGGATCACCGCGCCCATCGCCGTGGTCCGCATGGCGACCGAGGATGCGTACGAGGCCAAGGAGTGGCGGGAGGGCGAGGGCGACGAGGAGCGGGCGTTCCGCACCACCTACATCTCCGCCCGCAACTGCCGCGCCACCGCCGAGTTCGCCTTCCGGCTCGCCCGGCAGATGGGCGCGCTGGTCTTCGGCGGCCCCAAGTGGACGGTGTCGCCGACCTACGAGGGACTGCTGAAGGAGGCGATGGACGAGGCGGCCAGGCGGAATCCGGACGTGCCCTACGACCCGCAGCTCATCGACGCGGCGTACGCCCTGCTGATCGCGCGGGCGACCCGGCCGCTGGTCATCCCGTGCCTCAACCGGGACGGGGACATCCTGTCTGACCTGGTGCTGGCGCTCTACGGCTCCATCGCGGGATCGGAGTCGCTGCTCATCGCCTTCGACGAACAGTTCAACCCGCGGGTGGTCATGGCCGAGGCGCCGCACGGCACCGCGCCCAGCCTGCAGGGCAAGAACGTGGCCAACCCGCTGGCGATGCAGCTTGCGGCGGGCGCTCTGCTGAAGCAGATGCCGGATCCGGAGTACCAGCGTGCGGGCGCGGCGATCCAGGAAGCCTGCCTGCAGGCTGTGGCGCAGGGCGTCCGGACCGCCGACCTGGGCGGCACCGCCCGGACCACCGAGTTCACCGACGAGGTGATCCGGCGGGTGAAGGAGAAGCTGGCGGTTCCGGTCCGCTGAGACCCGCGCACCCCGTTCCGCCCGCGGGCATAGGCTGGTGGGAGCGAGGGGGGAGCGGCAGTGTTGGTCACCCACGGCGACACCATCGTATTCCGCTCGGACCGGTACGGGCGCTTCGGCACCTCCTCGCGGCTGCGGCCCGCAGGCGACCGGGGCGACGGGGGCTGGGACGGCCTCTCCGGCCGGCGCGGGTGGCCGCCGGAGCACCGACCCGGACGTTCCCGCGCCGGCGACGAGGACCTGGCGGCGTCCCTGCTCCGGCGCATCGGTGCCCTGGAGGAGCGGGTGGCCCGGCTGGAGGCCCGCCTCTCCGGAGATGGACCTCGCAGCGGCGGGCGCCGGGCGGACGGATCCGGACACGACCGGTACCGCGGCTGGCCCGGCGGCGCCGCGGACGGCTACGAAGCGGCGGGGCCCGGTTCCCCCGGGGTGCGCGTGACGCTGCACGCAGGCGCCGGAGCCCAGGTGAGCCTGGGGCAGGTGCGGCTGATCGAGCACGGCTGACGCCGCCCCGCCGGCGCACGCTGCTGGAGGTGTCCCGGCCCGCGCGACGGACAGGAAACGCCCTCCTCCGGACGAATTCCACTAGGAGAACTCGTCCGTAGAGGAGGGCGCTGCTTTGCGGAGACACGGCATGATGGGCTTCGTGGCCGGCTTCGTGACCGCGGCCGTGCTGTTCGGCGGTCTGGCGGTGGCGGCGGGTTACGAGCGGCAGATTACGGTGCACTTCCGGCCGCTGAAGTACGTGTTTGACGGCATCGAGCGCACGCCGCAGGGGGGCGAGGCGGGCTTCATCTACCAGAACCGCACCTACGTGCCGCTGCGCTTCATCGCGGAGTCGCTGGGCCGCCCGGTGGAGTTCGTGGACGGCACGATCTACGTGGGCGCGATCCCGGGGAAGACCCCGGAGGTCTGGAACCGCCTGACCGAGCAGGGGGAGGGCAGCTTCAAGGTCCAGTTCTTCGCCGACCGGGCCCTCAGCCTGCAGGGGGAGGAGATGCCGGCGGCCACCGTGGTCACCCTGGTCGCCCCGGGGAGCGACGTGGAGGACAAGCGGGGCGTGACCTCGCAGTTGTGGGCCGACTACGACCTGCCGGCGGGCGTCGGCCGCATGAGCGGCACGCTCTACGTGCCGCACCAGTATTTCGGGCTGGCCGGCGAGCGGCGCGTGGGCCGTCTGGTGGTGCTCAATGAGCTGAACCGGCCCATCTACACCAGCCCGGACCTCACGACCAAGTCCGACCCCGTGCCGTTCTCGGTGCCGCTGGACGGCGTGAAGCGGGTGCGGATCGTGGTCACGCTGCACCCCTACGAGGGGGTGCCGCTGGGCGATCAGCTGGTGATGGCCCAGATGGGCATCGCCGGCCTGAAGTTCGAGTAGGCGCGCACGGGGCGGGGGAGAAGCGACCCCCGCCCGTTCGTTTTCTCCTACCACTCGTCCCCGGGGGCGAAGGGCTTGTCGCCCTTGTCCTGCGTCGGGATGTCCAGCCCCGGGACGGTGACCACCCCCGACGTCTCGGGGCAGCGCAGCCGCCTGGGGGTGACGTCCTGGGCGTTCACCTTCAGCCACCTGCGGCGCACCACCTTGGCCCGCACCTTGATGACCGACTTCTCCAGCAGCTTGGAGAAGGTGCCGTCCCGGTTGCGGTCCACCAGCTTGTCGAACTCGCCGGCGACGATGGCGTCCTCGATCTCGCAGTCATCGCCGTCGCGGCTGCCGGGCACATCGATGAAGAGGTGGAAGGGGATCTCGACGGTGCAGTGGCGCACGTCGCCGCAGACGCGGTTCAGGCCGCCCTTGTGGTCCCACTCCTTCGCCGTCTTGTACGTGATGTTCTTGATCAGGCGGCCGTTGATGATCACCTTGTCACATGCCGCAACGCAGTCGTCCACTTCGATCAGCTTGTCGATGTGGTCGATCTTGAAGGCCGGGGGCGTCAGCGGAATCTCGCTCACAACCAGCACTTGCGCCGTGTTGGCGTTCACCACCACGGGTGTCTGAATCACGTATCCGTTGTCCTTCAACCCGTCGCGACCTCCTTTGGACCGTACCGGTACACCCCATCCTATGCGCCGCCGCGGACCCAGGTCACATAACGTACGTTTTCGTCAACCTTCCCGGTCGAGCCGCAATGGGGAGCACGATCGTACTGATCCTTAGGGGCTGCTGCTGCACCGGAAGGAACCCGTTAGTATCGAACTTGAGAAAGTGAGGGACTGTTGGAGGATTTTTCTGCCCTAGACAGAACCGGTACTATGAAGACTGTATCGACCGCATAAAATGATAAAGCTATGACCCTAGGATCCTGAACCGTGTCGTCCAGCCCACACACCCGCCGGGCGGCGCCTGGGAAAGGAGGGAAGCGCGGCCTCGGCCCGGCGACGTGTCCATCTGGAGGATCAAACTAGGACCGGAGGTGTGTTGCGTTGACGTATGGCATTGGGATTGCACTGCTCCTGGGAATCATCGCGTACATTGCGGTCGTGATGAATCTGGGTGCCAGCGTCTTCTGGCACGAGGCGCTCATCGTCGGCGCCGTTACGGGACTCATCGTCGGAGATGTGCAGATGGGCCTGACGATCGGCGCGACGCTGACCCTCATGTCCCTCGGCATGTGGACTTACGGCGGTGCGACGATCCCCGACTTCATGACCGGCGCGATCCTGGGCACCGCGTTCGGCGCACTGCCGGGCGTGGGGGTCGAGGGCGGCCTCGCGATTGCCGTGCCGGCGGCGCTGCTCATGACCCAGCTGGACGTGCTGGGCCGCGCCACCACGACGCTGTTCATCCACGGCGCCGACAAGGCGGTCGCCGAAGGCAACGTGCGCGCGGTCACCTGGTGGCACCTGCTGGGCCAGCTGCCCTGGGGCCTCACACGGTTCTTCCCGGTCTTCCTTGCGGTCTGGCTGGGCGCAGAGCCCGTGCAGAACTTCATCAACTGGATGCCGGACCACGTCATGAACGCCATGCGGGTCACCGGCGCCGTCCTGCCGGCCCTCGGTTTCGCCCTGCTGCTGACCATGATGCCGCTGAAGAAGTACTGGCCGTTCGCCCTGCTGGGCTACGTCCTGTTCGCTTACCTGAAGGTGCCCATGATCGGCATCGCGCTCACCGCTGTCGCCGTCGGCATCCTCTACCTCAACCTGAAGGAGGTGCGGGCTCGTGGCTAACACGCAGGTAGACCAGAGCCAGGTATTGCCGGAGTACGGCCCGGTAACCCCCGCTGACCTCAGGAAGGCCGCCTGGCGGCACAACCTGACGCTCCAGTGGTCCTGGAATTACGAGCGCATGCAGGCCCTGGGCTTCATGTGGTCGATCCTGCCGATCCTGCAGCGGGTCTCCCGCACCAAGGAAGAGCTCATCGCCAACATGCAGCGGCACCTGGTGTTCTACAACACCAACCCGGCGGTCGGCTCGCCCATCATCTTCGGCGCCGCCTGCGCCCTGGAGGAGAAGGGGCAGGGCGAGGTCGCCGACAGCCTGAAGGTGGCCCTGATGGGCCCGCTTGCCGGCATCGGCGACACGATTCAGGCCATTCTGCTCCGCCCGATCGTCGCCGTCCTGGCCGCCTCGCTGGCCATGGAGGGCAGCTGGGCCGGCCCGCTGATCATGTTCATCTTCGGCCTGTGCTGGTTCGGCCTGAAGTTCCCGCAGGTCACCTGGGGCTACAAGCAGGGCGTCAGCCTGGTCACCACCGTGGCCGGCGGCGCGCTGGAGAAGGTCACCGAGGGCGCGACCATCATGGGCCTGATCGTGGTGGGCGGCTTCGTCCCGTCCATCATGGCGAAGGTGACGACGCCGATCAAGTTCGTACGGCAGGTTACCGTGGACGGGCAGCTCACGGAGAAGGTCGTGGAGCTGCAGCCCGCGCTCGACTCCATCCTGCCGTACATGATCCCGCTGCTCATCGTGGGCTTTGCCTACTGGCTGCTGAAGGCCCGCCGTCAGTCGCCGATCAAGGTGCTCCTATGGCTGACCGTTCTCGCCTTCGCCTGCAGCTATCTGGGCATCCTGTAATGCACGGCACCGGGGGGGCGGGGACCTGACCCCGCCCCCCGCCGCCACGTAAGGGGGTGAGACCGGTGATCGGCATCGTGCTGATCAGCCATGGTCCCTTGGCATCGGGCCTTCTGCAGGCCGCCGAGATGATCGCGGGGGAGCAGTCCCAGGTGGCCGTCTTGGAGCTGCAGCCGGCCCAGGAGATGGACCAGTTCCGCGAGGCGATGGAGCAGGCGGTGGCCCGGGTGGATTCCGGCGACGGCGTGCTGATCGTGGCGGACCTGTTCGGCGGCAGCCCCGCCAACACGTCCGCGTACCTGCTGCGCCCCGGCGTGGAGGTGGTCTGCGGCGCCAACCTGCCGATGCTGCTGGAGGTCCTGACCCTGCGCGACGGCCAGACGCTTTCGGAGCTGGCGCAGACCGCCGTGCAGGCGGGCGCCTCCGGTGCCCTGCGCCTGGCCGACGTGCTCGGCCGGGGTTGATCAGATCTCACGATCGGGAGGAGAGAGACGTATGCCCGTGGTCCACATGCGCATCGACAACCGCCTGATCCACGGTCAGGTCACGGTCGCGTGGGCGAGCCACCTGAGCGCCGACCACATGATCGTCTGCAACGACAAGGTCGCGCAGGATCCGATTCAGAAGATGATGCTGCCGGCCGCGGCGCGCGGCGTGAAGACGTCGGTGCTCTCGGTGGCGGATACGCTCGCCTACTGCGCCTCGCCCGAGGCGGAGCAGGAGCGCATCTTCATCATCGCCAAGTTCCCGTCCGACGCGCTGGCGCTCCTGGACGGCGGCCTGAAGCCGCAGGAGATCAACGTCGGCAACCAGGCGCCGATCCCTGGCACCAAGTTCACGATGGTCACCCGCACCTGCGCGGTGACGCCGGAGGACGCGGCGATCTACCGCGAGATCGTCAAGCGTGGTTACGAGCTGACCGGCCGCATGGTGCCCGCCGATCCGAAGAACGATTTCATTGAGCTGATCGCCAAGAAGGGGCTGTGAGGGGGCCGGAACATGAAGGCCGGACACCACTGTGCGATCATCACGCCGCCCATCCCCTGCGGGATGGGGGGCTATGCGGCTCGGTCCGGGCCGGCCGAGGGGGTGCACGACCCCCTTTTTGCGCGGGCGCTGGTCCTGGAGGCCGGCGGTGAGCGGCTGGGGATCATCACCTGCGACATCCTGCACCTGGAGCGGCCGGTGGTGGAGGCGGCGCGGGAGCGGGCCGCGGCGCTCACCGGCATCCCGCCGGAGCGGGTGATGCTCCTGGCGTCCCATACCCACTCCGGCCCGTCACCCGGCGACTGGAGCACCCACCCGTCCCCGCCCGAGTACCGGGCGTGGCTGCCCCTGCAGCTGGCCGGCTGCCTCCTGCAGGCGACCCGGCAGATGGCCGAGGTGGAGGTGGCCTGGGCGGAGGCACCGGTGGAGGGGCTGGGCAAGAACCGCACCGACCCGGACCTGCCCTTCGACCCGACGCTGCGGCTGCTCGCGCTGCTGGCGGGCGGCCGGCCGCGGGCGGTACTCCTCAACTACGGCTGCCACCCGACGGTGATGGGCCCGGAGAACCGGCTCATCTCCGCCGACTGGCCGGGGGCTGCGGTGGCGGCCCTGCGGCGCGCCCTGGGCGACGACGTCTGGGTCGGGTTCGCCCAGGGGTGCGCGGGCGACGTCAGCCCCCGCTTCACCCGGCGGGAGCAGTCCTTCGCCGAGGTGGAGCGGCACGGCTGGCTGCTGGCCGGCGCGGCGCTGACGGCACTGGGCCGGCTGGGCGGACCGGCCGGCGGTTCCCTCAGCCGGCCGTTGCGGCTGGGGGCGCGCTCCCGGGTCGTGCGCCTGGAGGCGCGGCGACTCCCGTCGGCGGAGGAGGCGGCCCTCCAGGTGGAGTCCGCCCGGGCGCGCGTGGCGGAACTGGAGGCGGCCGGGGCCTCCCACGCCGAGCTCCGCATCGCCCAGACGGCGCTGCAGGGTGCAGAGCTGGCGCTGCGGTACGCCACCGAGGGCATCCCCGTCGACCTGAACTGCGAGGTGCAGGCGTTCGCGATCGGGGACGCGGCCCTGGTCAGCCTGGCGGGTGAGCCCTTCTCGGCGCTGGGCCAGGCGATCCGGTCCCGCTCGCCCTTCGCGGTCACCCTGGTGGCGGGTTACGGCAACGGCTACTGCGGCTACATCCCTGACCGTGCGGCCTTCGCCCGGGGCGGGTACGAGGCGCTCTCGGCCCCCAGCGAGCCCGGCTCCGGCGAGCGGCTGGTGGACGCGGCGGCGGACCTGCTGAGCGAGTTGAAGGCGGAGGTGGCGGGCGCATGATGCTGTTTACGTGCTCACGGATCCACGCCGAGGGCGGCCTGGTGGACGGCTACGTGCTGGTGGACGGCCGGCGCATCGCCGCGGTGGAGGCCGGGCCGGTCCCGGCGGAGCTGCAGGGCGTCGATAGGGTGGACCTGCCGGACGGCGACCTGATTCCGGGCATGATCGACCTGCACATCCACGGCGCGGGCGGCTGGCCGGTGGAAGGGGCGGACGTCGGGTGGCTGCAGGGGCTCGGCCGGTTCCTGGCGGCCCACGGCGTGACGGGCTTCCTGCCCACCGCCTCCGCCAGGCCGCTGGAGGAGCTGGAGGAGGTGGCCCGGCAGGTCCGGGCGGCCGCAGCGGTGCCGTACGACGGCGCGGCCATCCTGGGGCTGCACCTGGAAGGGCCATTCCTGAATCCGAAGCGGCCAGGGGCGATGCACATCCACAACCTGCGCGCGCCTTCGGTGGCGGAGGCGGAGCGGCTGCTTGCGGCCGGGGGCGGCACGGTCCGGCGGGTTTCGCTGGCGCCTGAGCTGCCAGGGGCCCTGGAGCTGATCCGCTACCTTGCGGCGCAGGGGGTGACGGTGGCAGGTGCGCACACCGACGCGACGTACGCAGAGACGGTGGCGGGCATCGAAGCCGGGATCTCGCTGGCCACCCACACCTACAACGCGATGCGCGGGCTGCACCACCGGGAGCCCGGGGCGGTGGGGGCGTATCTCACCGATGACCGGGTGACCTGCGAGATCATCTGCGACCTGCTGCACGTGCACCCCGCGGCGGTCCGGATCGCGCTGCGGGCAGCGGGCCCGGACCGGGTGGCCCTGATCTCCGACGCGATCCCCGCGGCGGGGCTGAAGCCCGGCCACTACCTGCTCTGGGGCCGGGACCTGTACATCGATGAGCAGGGCTACTCGAAGCTGGCCGACGGCACCATCGCGGGATCCACCAAGCTGATGCTCCACGGCCTGCGCAACCTGGTGGAGGTGCTCGGGGTGCCGTGGGCGGAGGCGGTGCGGATGGCGTCCCTGATTCCGGCCCGCGCCATCGGGCTCGCCGACCGGAAGGGCAGCCTGGCGCCGGGCAAGGACGCCGACCTGGTGGCCATCGGCCCGGGCTGGCAGGTGGCCTGGTGCGTCGTCGAGGGCCGGGTGGTGCGCCGGCCGGGGGATCCGCCTCCCGCGTACAACCCGGAGGCAAAGGCGATCGACGAGTAGAAGGGGGTAACGGACATGACGATCACGGCGGAACGGTTCTACCAGGCGGCGGACGAGGCGATCGCACGGCTGAAGGCGACCCAGCTGCCGGCCATCAAGCGGGCGGGCGAGCTGCTGGCGGAGGCGGTCATGAAGGGCGGCGTCATCCAGGTGTTCGGCACGGGCCACTCCCGGGCGTTTGCCCTGGAGATGGCCGGCCGGGCCGGCGGGCTGGTCCCGGCCCACGCCATCGAGGAGGACATCCTCTTCCTCAACGGGGTCTATCCGGTGGAGGAGCGGAAGAACCCGTACCTGGAGCGGGAGCCTGAGATCGCGCACCAGATCCTGGCGCAGTACGACATCCGGCCCGAGGACATCTTCATCATCGTCTCCAACTCGGGCCGCAACGGCTCCACGGTGGAGATGGCCGCGGAGGTGAAGCGCCGGGGCCACAAGCTGATCGTGGTCACCTCGATGGCGCACACCACCTCGGTCACCTCGCGCCACCCCAGCGGCAAGCGGCTCTACGAGTTCGCGGACGTGGTGATCGACAACTGCGGGCCGCTTGGCGACGCGCTGCTGGAGGTGGAGGGCAGCCCCGTCAAGGTCTGCGCGGTCTCGTCCATCACGGGTGCCCTCATCGCCCAGGGGCTGACCGCCGAGGTGATCGGCCGGCTGGTGGCCGCCGGGCAGACGCCGCCGGTGTACATCAGCGCCAACGTGGACGGTTCGGATGAGCACAACGAGGCCCTGAAGGCCCGTTACGCGGGGCGCATCTGAGCCGGACCGCGCGTTTCGTTCACATCTGCGGTTGTCAGCGGTTGCCACGTCGCTTATACTGGAGACACAGGTGAATACGGGCACAGCGGTAGGTGCTCCCGGCCCCGCGCTCCGGGAGTTAAAAGGGAAGCCGGTGCAAGTCCGGCACGGTCCCGCCACTGTGACGG
>JAAROH010007875.1_pt1 | contig 26312 bp, 26 predicted proteins | sample 7248631 | NCBI WGS metagenome assembly JAAROH01 (sample SAMN09772309, study PRJNA484901) | compost metagenome | isolation source: Vermicomposting unit | place: India
CACGGAAAAGTTCCATGGGCAGCGCGATCTGCCCTCCACCCGGGGATGAAAATCCGCGTCAGCTCGGCATTTTCATGGAAACGTGAAGAGCTGTGCCTCAACGGCGATCAAACGAGCCGCGAGATTTTTTGCCAATTATTATAGCGGAAACGCCTTCGATTCGTCAAGGCTGTGACAGCGGTTCTTTCGCCCCTTCTTCCCAATCCGGCGCTTCATACTCCATCAGCTCGTCCCAATCGCGGCTGTTGATCATATCGAGCTGGGCCTCGACCAACATGCGGAAACGGGCGCGGAACACTTTCGACTGCCGCTTCAGCTCCTCGATCTCGAGGGCGATTTTCCGCGATTTCGCCAATGCATCGCTGATGATGCGCTCGGCGTTTTTTTCCGCCTCCTTAATGATCAGCTTCGCCTCTTTTTGCGCGTTTCGCTTGACTTCCTCAGCCGCTTCTTGGGCGACGAGAATCGACTTGTTTAGCGTTTCCTCAATATTGGAAAAATAGTTCAGCTTCTCTGTCAGCTCCGCTACTTTATCTTCGAGCTGCTTTTTCTCGCGAATGAGCATTTCGTAATCTTTAATGATTTGATCCAAAAACTCGTTCACTTCATCCTCATCATACCCGCGAAACCCGCGGCTGAATTCCTTGTTGTGAATATCTAATGGCGTTAACGGCACAGCGGCCACCTCCGTCTTCATCGTTCCTTTTCTTCTTTCTTCGACAAGGTTTGCCGATTTCCTGCTGCCATTTGATTATTTTTGCCAACCGATGCGCACGAGCCAGCGCTCTTTCTTTGTCGGCCCTTCCACAGCCATTAGCTTGCAGCGGCCAAACCCGCGCGCCGACAATACATCGCCTGGGCCGCAGAGAAAATCGGGCTTGTCCACCACTTTCCAGTTGACTTTGACAAGCCCGTTTTCCACCAACGCCCGCGCTTTCTCGCGCGCGAGACGGAACGCCTGGGCAAGCAGCGCATCCAGTCGAAGCGAAGAGACGGTCACCGTCCCTTCTTGCCATCGCTCTTCAACCGGCAAGACAGCGGAAAGCGGCAGCGGCTCCAACGCCACCGGAGCTTTGCCGATCGCTTCGATGTGCAGACGGACGTAGTCGGCGACTTCGGCAGCGGCAAAAAATTGAATGTCCGAACCTTGAACAAGGACGTCGCCAAATTTGCCCCGCCGCAATCCGAGCGACATGAGCGCGCCGAGGACATCGCGATGCCCGAGGGAGACGAATTTCGCCGGATAACGAACGGCAAAAAGCGCGATCTCATAATCGTTTTCCTCCGGGGCAAAATAAGGCGGATAAAGCAGCCCGCGCTTGCGTTCGGCAAACGAAGCCCCGCCAAAAAAGGAAACGCGCACGTCCCCGCCGCTGCCGATGAGGCTTTGCACGATCTGCTGCTCGCGCGGATCGAGAAAATCGGTCAGCTTCGGAGCGTATTGGCGGCTCACCATCTCCTTCCACTCGAGCACTTGATCGATGAACGGGCGCTCCTCTTGGCGAAAATGCTGATACCATTCCATCAAAATTCACCTTGCTTTCCTCAACGAAAGACAGACATTGTCCGTTCCGCTTCCAACACCGACGCAAGAACGGAGCGTCGTCCGGCCCATGCAACGAGCGGGCGATGCCCCTCCCCGCCAACCCGATCGGTTCAGCCGCCAACGCTGCCCCTAAATTTGCGCTTGCAGAATGTCAAACAAGGCATAAAGCCCCCTCGTGGCGAACTCAAGGACAAGAAAGGCGATGATCGGTGAAATGTCGATGATACCAAGCGGCGGAATGACGCGTCGAAACGGCTCTAAATACGGCTCGCAAATGGTAGCGAGCAGCTGACCGAACCGGGAGTCGCGCGCATTCGGAAACCACGACATCAAAATGTAAATGATCAAGGCGTACGAATACACTTGAATCAACGTCGTCAAAAATGTAAGCACATAATCCAAGCGCTACCACCTCTTCATCGGTCTGTCATCCTCACTGTCAAGCGAAATCGAACCGCTGACATCGACATTTTCCGGCGTGCATAAAAAAATTTTCGCGCCGACTTGCTGAATGTCGCCGCCAATGGCGTACACGGTGCCGCTTAAAAAGTCGACGATCCGCTTCGCCTGTTCGTGCTGAATACGCTGCAAATTCACGATGACGGCGCGCCGGCTTTTCAAATGGTCGGCAATCTCCTGCGCCTCGGCATACACGCGCGGCTCGACAAGCACGACTTTCGCCGATTTTTGCACGCTTTGCAAGCTGACAACGTTCGATTTGCTCGCCGCTTTCGGCGCCGGCGCTTCCTCTTCCGGCTGCGACGCTTCGTACTCTTCTTCATAGTCTTCGTAATCTTCTTCTAAAAAATAATCACGAAATTTTTTCATCAATCCCACCGAATCCACCTCCTACAGTGATCCAACTAGCGCGCTGCCGATGCGGATCCATGTCGCTCCTTCCTCAACCGCGATCACGTAATCGTTCGACATGCCCATCGACAGCTCGGTGCATGGCGCATGAGCCCAGCCGAACTCCTGAACGCGCTCCTTCAGCGCCCGCAAACGGCGGAAGCAGGAGCGCAGCACCGCCTCGTCATCGGTGTGCGGCGCCATCGTCATCAATCCGACTACCTCGATGCGGGAAAACGAGCGAAGCTGCTCGATAAACGGGATCGTCTCCTCGGGAGCGAGTCCGTGTTTTGTCGCCTCGCCGGATACGTTCACCTGCACAAAACATTTCACCGGTCGCGCCGCCCGCTTCTCGATCTCTTTGGCGAGCGACAGGCGATCGAGCGAATGAATGTAATCGACTTTGTCGATGACCTCTTTCACCTTGCGCGATTGAAGCGTTCCGATAAAATGCCATGTCGCCCGATTGCCGAGCGCTTCGTATTTCTCGAGCAGCTGCTCGGAACGGTTTTCACCCAAGTCGCCGATGCCAGCATGGAGCACTTCTTGCGCCCTTGCCGCATCCACATATTTCGTGACGGCGATGATGCGTACGTCGGCCGGGTTGCGGCCAACGCGCGCGCAAGCCGCTTCCACTTGTCGGCGGATGAGAGCCAAGTTGTCGCGCACCGTCATGATCATTCCTCCCTTCGGCCGATGAACGCCACCATTCTTCCGGTCGTCCCACGGTCGCGGCGGTGGGAAAAAAACAGCGTTTCCTCACAGCTTGTACAGCGCTCGGACACCCAAATTTGGCTGTTCGGAACACCGGCGGCGAGCAACTGAAGCCGATTGGCTTCCTTGAGATCGAGGGCATATTGCCCAGGGCTTGTTTCCCGCCATGGCAGCGGGCAATCCTTCGGAAGAGTCGCGCGCAAACCGGCGATCACCCGATCATCGACCGTGTAACAGCACGGACCGATAGCGGGGCCAATGGCGACATACATGGCGTCTGGCTCCACCCGTTCTTGGTACCGCCAATGCTGCACCATCTTTGGGGCAATCCCGCGCGCCGTTCCCCGCCAGCCGGCATGAACAAGGCCGACCAGTCCCGCCGACGGCGCCGCCAAGTAAACGGGCACGCAATCAGCGAAACAAAGAGCCAACAACACCCCCGGTTCCGCTGTGTACAGCCCGTCAACGCCCGGGATGGCGGTGCCCCAATCATCGGTCCCTTTCCCGCGGTCGTGTTTGGTGACTTTCTGAATCTCGGCACCGTGCACCTGCTCGCAACACACCCAATGCTCAAGCGGAAAAGCGAGCCATTCTCCGAGGCGGCGGCGATTGTTGACGACAGCTGCGCGCTCGTCGCCGACATGCAGCCCCATATTGAGCGAGGCAAACGCCCCTTTGCTTTCTCCTCCTTGTTTTGTCGTCATCCCAACGACCGCCCCAGCAAACGGGGGTGCCGTACAGCGGAGCCAGCCGTGGGAGTCGTGTTGAAACACATCCGGCATTCGCGTCAACTCCACGCCTGTTTGTCGTTTTTTCATCACTTTTTTTCCTATTTTATCATAGTTTGTTGACGGATGATAACCTTTATTTGTGATTTTGTCGAAATCTTGCCGGTGATGTCGCGAAACGTAGCGCTGCGGCAGCCGAGTGCCGATCCCTCCGCCCTATCAACATTGCACCCCAAAACGCCGGGCGAAGCGGGGACAACGGGCCGGCACGCGGACGCGTCCCCCATGCCTGCGGGCGTGTTGTTCATCCCCCATCGGCATCGTGAAGGCGAACTAAAATGACATCAGCACCAATTTTGACAATGTTTTGCCACGGAATGACGATCGCTTCCTCGCGCCCGAACAGCCCAAGCATTTTTCCGGCGCCTAGAATGATGAGCGAACGAATTTTGCCCGTATCTAAATCGATGTCAATATCGCCAATATTGCCAAGCTTTTTTCCGTTGGCCACATTGACGACATCTTTCGTCTGAAACTCGGAAATTCTCATCATCGATTCTTCCCCGCCTTTCCTCTTCCCTCTCTTTCATCTATATGACGGGCGCGGAACGGTTATGTACCAAAGAAAAAAGGCTGCCTAGGCAGCCGTTACACTTGAATGTTTTTGTTCATTTGCCGGATCGCCGCTTTTTCTAGCCTTGACACTTGCGCTTGGGAAATACCGATTTCCTCGGCTACTTCCATTTGCGTTTTTCCTTGGAAAAACCGTTTCCGAATGATCATTTTTTCCCGCTCATTCAGCCGCCGCAACCCTTCCTTGAGGGCGATCTCTTCAATCCATTGGCTGTCACGGTGGCGCTCGTCGCTCAGCTGATCCATCACGTAAATCGGGTCGCCGCCATCATTGTAAATCGGCTCAAACAATGAAACCGGATCTTGAATGGCATCAAGGGCGAAAACGACTTCTTCATGGGCAACGCCAAGCTCTTTCGCGATCTCTTCTGTCGAAGGCTCTTTCGCCGTCTCGCTCATGAGCCGCTCCCGCACTTGCAACGCTTTGTAGGCGATGTCGCGCAGCGAGCGGGAGACGCGGATCGGGTTGTTGTCGCGCAAATAGCGGCGAATCTCGCCAATAATCATGGGAACCGCATAGGTGGAAAATTTCACGTTTTGATTGAGGTCAAAATTATCGATCGATTTCATAAGTCCGATGCAGCCGACTTGGAATAAATCATCTACAAACTCGCCGCGGTTGTTGAAGCGCTGAATGACGCTCAACACGAGGCGTAAATTGCCGTTGACTAGTTTTTCCCTCGCTTCTAAATCCCCTTCGTGCATCCGCCGAAACAGTTCACGCATTTCCTCGTTTTTGAGGACGGGAAGCTTCGAAGTATCTACGCCGCAAATCTCGACTTTGTTCCTTGTCAAGTTGTTCCCTCCCATCAGGAGATGCTAAGTCGTCAGTTTTCAGTATCTCCTCGGGAGGGAAAAATATGCACAGCCTGTCCAACATGGAAAAAGCGGCGAAGCCTCGCCCCGCCGCCTGTCTACATCATTTTATTAAATTCTTTGCGCAACCGCTTAATGATCCGCTTCTCCAACCGCGATATGTACGATTGCGAGATGCCGAGCAAATCAGCGACATCTTTTTGCGTTTTTTCTTCACCGCCTGACAGGCCAAAACGCAGCTCCATAATTTGCTTCTCACGATCGCTCAGCTGGCGCAAGGCGTTGAGCAGCAGGCGCCGGTCGACGTCCGCTTCCAAGTCTTTCGTAATGACGTCGTCTTCTGTGCCAAGCACATCGGACAGCAGCAGTTCATTGCCGTCCCAATCGATATTCAACGGCTCATCAAACGATACTTCGGCCCGCACTTTATTGTTGCGGCGCAAATACATTAAAATTTCGTTTTCAATGCAGCGGGAGGCGTATGTGGCCAGCTTGATCTTTTTCTCCGGGTTGAACGTGTTGACCGCTTTGATGAGGCCGATCGTTCCGATGCTGATCAAATCTTCAATGTGAATGCCGGTGTTCTCAAACTTGCGCGCGATGTAAACGACGAGGCGCAAGTTGCGCTCAATAAGCAGCGATCTGGCCGTCTCATCGCCAGCGGCAAGCCGCGCGATCAGCTGCTCTTCCTCCTCTTTTGTCAGCGGCGGGGGAAGCGCCTCACTGCCGCCGATATAATAAATTTCATCCGCCTTCAGGCCGATTTTCGCCAGCAGCTTATACAGCCAGTACATGAAACGAAATTTCCATCTTTTCATGAAAATCCCCCTTCTAAACGCATCAAAAGCGAGTATGATATAGTAACGAGCTACGAAACCGACTGTTTTTTCCCATTAAGCACGGCCTACCGCTCCGGCAGGCCAAGAAGCGCCTACGAAGCCGTTACGTTCCTTCCCGTCTGCACCATTTTCGGATGGACGATGCAGTCATACTCCCCATCGGCTGACAACGGTTCCGTGCTGAGCGCGACGAGCCCGTGCGCCACCTCCAGCCACTCGTTTTCATACCGCAGCATTACGCCATCCGGCTTAATGGCCATCATCCATTGCGGGCCGCTGCCAACGGAGCGATACGGGATGAGGCGAAGACGGTCCATCCATCGTTCTGGAAGAGCGTCTAAGGACGCATGGCTGCCGAGGCAAACGAGCAAGTCTTCCGGCAGCACCCCTTTCGCTTTTTCCCGCTCCACCACCATCACCGGCGTTTTCGTCAGGGGATCGACGAGCTGATTTCCGCTGTCGATCAAGCCGCGGAGCGCGAGCGTTCGCCCGTCCCAGATGACGGTGACGTCGATGATATGCTCAAACCGAAGTTTTTTTTCGCGAATCGCTTCCACACGGCGGCGCGAAAACAGCCATAAAACTGGAAACCCGACGATCACAAACAGCCAGCTGATCGGGTCGCCCGCTCCGGGCTGGCGCATGAAAAGAAGCCCTTGCCGAACCGACCAATGCTGGGCGAAAAAGTAATGGACCGCCAGCATGCCGCCGCCGACAGCGAAGGTAGCAAAATAAAACGCTAGCATGTTTTCAAGCAAATAACGCGGCCGCTTAAAACCGAAAGCGGCGAGCACAATCAGCACCGACACGCCGATTTTGCTCAGCGGATGTTGGGCGATGGCGGCAGCAGGGGTGAATAACAGCACCACGAGCATGGAGCCGATGAGCGCTCCGGCCAACAATCGCCACCAGACGATCGGCCGCTTGAGCATAAGCGCCGTCAGCCACAGAAGCAGCGCGTCAAAGCAAACGTTTAGCAGCCAAATGACATCGAGATAGACGACCAAAACAAAAGCCCTCCCCCGCCCCCAGCGGCTTTGTCTGAAACAAGTATATAGCACCTGCCAGCAGGAAGTCTGTCAATCGGTGGCCGTGAAAAAAAGGATGTTTTGTCAAAGCGAAGGGAATCGCGGCAGATCAACGGCAAGCGCCAAGGAGCCGTTTCGTTTCGTGTCGCATCATGCCAAGGGGAACGAAAAGAGAAGCCGAAAAACCCAAGAGCGCGGCCGCCTGACCGTGTTTGCTAAAACAAGCGGCAGCCAAATGAAAAGAAGCGCCCGCCGCACGCCCCCTTGCGGTCCGTTCCCCACCGATGCCAAGAGGCGGCAAGCACACGTCAACACCTAAGCAAAAAAAACGAGGGTGTCCCGAAAGGATCGAGACACCCTCTTTCGTTGCTATATATACGGGCTGACTGCTTCTGCCGCACGATACGTTGCGCCAATCTTGAAGAGAGATAACCTTTTGGGTCAGCCTCTCTTTCATCGCTATAGGCGGTTGCTGTCGTCCGTTGCCGTCCGCAGCTGCTACTATCTGCGGCCGCTGCTAGCGGCGACGGTTGCGGTTTCGCAAGAAGGCGGGAATATCGAGCGGGTCTTCCGCTTGCCCCGAACGGAGCGCCGCGTAATCTTGCGCCGGTTCGTCGCGCTTTTCCCGTTTCGGTGCTGGCGCGGCCTTCGTTGCCGTGCCGATGCGCGGCGGACGCGACTGCGAAGCGACGTTTTCGTTGAATCCGGTCGCGATGACCGTCACGATGATTTCATCCTTTAAGTTCTCGTTAATCACGGAACCGAAGATCATGTTCACTTCCTGATCGGCCGCCGAAGCGACGATATCGGCCGCTTCCTGCACCTCATACAAACTCAAGTTCATCCCGCCGGTGATGTTCATGAGCACCCCTTGCGCGCCATCGATGGACGTTTCGAGCAACGGGCTGGAGATGGCCTTTTTCGCCGCCTCCGCCGCCCGGTTTTCCCCGCTGGCGATGCCAATCCCCATCAATGCCGAGCCTTTATTGGACATGATCGTTTTCACATCGGCGAAGTCAAGGTTGATGAGCCCCGGCACGGCGATCAAGTCGGATATGCCTTGCACCCCTTGGCGCAATACGTTGTCCGCTTCGCGGAACGCCTCGAGCATCGGCGTGTTTTTGTCCACAATTTCGAGCAGCCGATCGTTAGGGATGACGATGAGCGTGTCGACCGCTTCCTTCATGGCGGCGATGCCGCTGGCCGCTTGAGTTGCGCGTTTCCGCCCTTCAAAGGTGAACGGACGGGTCACGACACCGACCGTCAGCGCCCCTAATTCACGGGCGATTTGGGCGATGACCGGCGCTGCTCCCGTTCCCGTGCCGCCGCCCATGCCGGCGGTGACAAACACCATGTCGGCGCCGCGCAGCGCCTCTTCGATTTGCTCCTTGCTCTCCTCAGCCGCTTTTTTTCCCACTTCCGGGTTCGCCCCCGCACCTAAGCCGCGTGTCAGCTTTGCCCCGATTTGCAGCTTGATCGGCGCTTTTGACAAGTTGAGCGCCTGCGCATCGGTATTGACTGCGATAAATTCGACACCTTGCACCCCGTGCTCAATCATTCGATTCACGGCGTTGTTGCCGCCGCCCCCGACCCCAATCACCTTGATCGTTGCCAACTGATCAACCGTTGTCTCAAACTCCAACATTGCCGAATCCTCCTACATTTCAATCTCTATTCGAAGAAAGAACCGAAAAATCGTTTGACTTTCCTTCCGAAATGGTCCTCTTTCTTTTTGGGCTTCATCTGCTGTTTCGGCGCGGGGCGGTCCGCCGGCTCCGCGGCAGCAGCGGCCGGGACCGCTTTCCCTTGCAGCTGCGCCTGCCGATAGGCGAACTTGAGCAGCCCGACGCCAACCGTATATTGCGGGTCACGCACGCCGATATAGTCTGGCATGGCAACGCGAACGCTTGTCCCGAGCACCATATGGGCCAATTCAAGCAGCCCCGGCAGATTGGCCACGCCGCCGGTCAGCACATAGCCGCCGGGAAGATCGCGAAACCCGAGCCGGCGCACTTCCTGCTGGACCATTTGCAGCATTTCTTCCGCTCGCGCTTCAATAATGTCAGCAATCTCGAGCTGACTGAACTGTTGGTGCTGATCCGTGCCCATGATCGGGACGCTGAACACTTCCTCTTCAGAAGCGTAATCGTAGCACGCATGCCCGTGCTTCAGTTTGATTTTTTCCGCGTCATCCGTTGTCGTTCGCAACCCGATCGCCAAATCTTTCGTAATATGCTCGCCGCCGACCGGCAGCGAGGAAACGGCTTGAAGCGCCCCTTGTTCAAAGACGGCTACCGTTGTCGAGCCGCCCCCAAGATCGACCAACGCCGCTCCCAAATGCCGCTCGTCATCGGACAGCGCAAGCGAGCCGGCGGCTAGCGGCTGAAGGCAAATGTCGCTGATCTCCAAGCCGGCTCGCTCCACGCAGCGAAGAAGATTATGTAACACGGTCTTCGCGCCAGTGATCATAGTCCCTTCCATTTCCAGACGGACGCCGAGCATGCCGCGCGGGTCATGAATACCGTCCAGTCCATCGACGATAAACTGGCGCGGAACGACGCCAATAATCTCCCGATCGGGGGGAATCGAGACGACTTGAGCCGCATCGATGACGCGCGCGACATCTTCATCGCTGATTTCACGGTTTTCGCTTGCCACCGCCACGATGCCATGGCAATCATGAAGCTGAATATGGCTTCCTGCCACCCCGACGATAACGCGGCGAATCGACAATCCGACCATCCGTTCCGCTTGTTCGACCGCGCGCTTGATGGAATGCACCGTTTTATCTATATCAACAATCGCACCTTTTTTCAGCCCTTCTGATTTGACATTGCCAATTCCCATAATATTGATGGAGCTTCCTAGCATTTCTCCGATGATGACTTTGACGCTCGATGTTCCCACATCTAAGCTCACGACGATCTCATTGCTGCTCATCTTTTGGCATCTGCCTACTAAAAACGCGCCGGTGCCGGCCGGCGTTTCAGTAAGCAGCGACACCTCCTTTTTCGGCTGAAATTTCCCCACTCTTTTCATCTATGAACGGTTGTTTCGTTTGCTCGTTTTCTTTCATAAATAATTCAACACGCGAAAAGACTTTCCCTGTCGTTCGCTTAACTTTTTTCACGATTTTGCCGCCGCTTCGCCCACTCGGCAAGCCAAAGGCGGCGGATGATGGCCATGTTCTGAAAAAGGCGAACGCCGAAAGCAAACACGGCTGCTAAGTACAAGTCTACACCAAGATGCACCCCAAGAAAAGTTAAAGTTGCAGCAAGAACAATGTTGAAAAAAAATCCCGTTATAAATACCATTTCGTCATACGTTTGCTGCAAATGGGCGCGCCACCCTCCTATTAATGTATCAAAGGCAGCCAAAATGGCAATCGATAAATAACTGGAATAGGCATCGGGAACTTCCCAGCCGGCAAGAACGCCGATGGCAAACCCAAGCAGCAAGCCAAGAAGCGGCAGCCACATCCTATTTCCCCTCCTTGCCGGCGTTGACCGTTTCCATATACTTGACATTTGGCCGCGCGGAAGCAGGCGGAAGGACAACGGTTGGTTGAGGGGGAGAGATCGCCAAGTCCAGATTTTCAACGGCAAAGTCATCGCGAATCGGGGAAACAGACAATCCGCTGTACAGCTTATCGACATCATCGGCCATCACTTTGACGGTGGTGGGCAGCCCCACGGGGCGGAGCCCGACTTTGGTGATGCCGTTGACGTCGCGAATCGCCGTCCCATTCGTCAGCCGCTCCCCACCGATTTCGATTTCTTTCGCTCCGTACTTATTCAACTCGTTGACCAGCCGTTGCAGCAGCTCCGGCGACACGGTTGCCGCGACCGGCCCAACATAGCCGGCAAGCGGCGCGATCGTCAGCACAACACCGGGGCCTTTTGCTTCCGTCAGCCCGGCCGCTTCGCGAAGTTCGGCGACGGTCGTCTCGAGCGCCTCTGCCCCGCCTGTCGCTTCTTTTTGTCGATAGTAGCGCAGCCGCTCCTCATACTTTTCAAGCTCGTCAAGCAGCTGCTGTTCTAGTTTCTGCTCTTTCGTCAAATCAGCGCGCAGCTGCCAAATGTCGCGCGTGTCGCGTCCTTCTGCAGGCAGCGTCGTGCGCAGCCCCACCGCGATCATCATGCCAAACACGGCGGCGACTCCGGCAAAATACAGCTGTCTTTTTGGGTGCAATGCGCTTCACCACCCTTCCTTATGGCTTGGGCGCAAAAATCGGATCAAGAACGATCGCCTCTTGCTTTTCCACCTTCACATCGACATGGTCTTCAACGAGCTGATCGACAACGCCGCCAGGGAGTCCGAGCGCGGAGGCGAGCACATCCGGATTGCCGATCGCCGAAATGACAAACGGGGCCGCATGCGGCGTCCCATCCACTTCAATGACGGGGCCGTTGCAAACGATGTACGAACGATGGGAAATGCGCTGCCCGTTAATGGCAACGGCTTCAGCGCCGGAGATGAGCAGCTCATGAACAACGCTCCAGACGTGCTGTTCGTGAACGATGTAATCGGTAGCGCTCGCTTCAGAGGGGATATAAGAGGAATCGGAAAGCGTGACTGCAACGCCTTTCCCTTTCACCCTCGCTTTTCCGATATACATGCGCAGCTGTTTCGCTTCCTCTGCCAACCCGGCTTCGCTTTCCTGCTTCTCGGAAAGCTTTTTCTCCCATGCGGCCAGCTCCTCTTGTTTTTGAACAAGCTGTTGCTTGAGCGATCGGTTTTCCTTTTGCAAAGAAAGAAGCGCCGAACGATATTCATACTCTTTGTTCCACTCGCCGTCCTTCCATCCGCGGTGGGACGCTTCTTTGCTGGCGTGCTGATACGAAAACCCGAGCATGGCACCGAAAATAAAGCAAATGATCGTCAGAAGGATGCGGCTACGAGCTTGGCGCTTCATCGTCATCCTCCTTTTTCGGCGGATCGTAAGGAACAAAGTAGCTGCCGACTTCCAAATGAATAACTCCTTTGACATTTCGGTCCAGCGCGGCGACAATCGCCGGATAATGCGCCAGCTTGTCGGCAAAGCGCCGAATCGTCGCGCTCACCTCATAGCCATCGTTCATATAGACGATGACGCGGTCTTCATACTCCTTCGTCGGCTTGTAATGAATTTCCGACATGGCGCCAAGCACGGCGGCCGGCAGTTCGGCAAGTTGTCCCGTCATCTCGGCAATGGCGTCGCCGTTTTTCCAGCCGACCAAAACAGGCGCATCGGTCGGCGCCGTTTTGACGCCTTCCTTCTTCAGCAGCCGCCCGTTTTCGAGCAGGGGAAAAAACGTTTGCTGATCGTATACATAGGCGATCCGCCGCCATTCGCGGACATGAATGACAAGCGTATGCGGCAGCCGCTTTTTGACCGTTACCTCTTTCACTTCCGGATGGCGGGCGATGTTCGCTTCCACCTGTTGTTCCTTCACTTTCCAAAAGCTTGTCCGCTTCGTCACACCGCTTAGGCTGATGATGCGCTCATCTGACAAATGGCGGTTGCCGCTCACTTCAATGTGCCTGACCGCGCTAAACGGCGATTGAAAATAAAGAACGCACAAGATGGCCAGAAAAAAGAAGAACAAATACGCAATCAGCCGGCGGTTCGCTTTTTGACGACGCCGCTTTTTCAACTTTGGCACGCGATCCTCTAGGACGACGACCTTTCCTTTTTCCATCGCATTCCCCGCTTTCTTTCTCCAACGCCCTGCTTTCCGCCGTTGGTCTGTTGGCCCACCCCATGAGGCCGATGCCGTTTTTTTGCATTTGTTTTCATTATATCACAAACAAAAAGCGAGCGAGAGCCTGTTTTTGCCGCATTTGCCGGCACTGTTCGACGCGCGGACGAACAAAAAAGGCGGCGGATCTTCGCCGCCTGCCTAATAGCGGGCATGCCGGCTGATGTTCAGCAGCACGCCGATGGCCATAAGCATGAGCGTCAGCGATGATCCGCCGTAGCTCAAAAACGGAAGGGTGATGCCAGTGACGGGCATTAATCCGGTCACAACGCCAATGTTGATCATCACTTGAATGGCGATCATCGAAATGATGCCAAGCGCCAAAAAGCTGCCGTACAAATCGGGCGCGCCAAGAGCGATGCGCACCCCGCGCCAGAGGAGAAGGGCAAAAAGCAATAGGACGAGCGAGCCGCCGATAAAACCGAGCTCCTCCGCCAAAATGGCGAAAATAAAATCCGTTTGCGGCTCCGGCAAGTAAAAAAACTTTTGCCGGCTTTGCCCGAGCCCGAGGCCAAACAAACCGCCCGGCCCGATGGCATACAGCGACTGAATGATCTGAAACCCGCTTCCGAGCGGGTCCTCCCACGGGTTTAAAAAGGACGTAATTCGTTTGATCCGGTACGGCGCGGATAAAACAAGGGCGGCAAACCCGGCGAGCCCCAAGATGCCAAGCCCGGCAAAATGGCTGAGGCGGGCGCCGGCGACGAAAATCATCGTCACACAAGTGCCGACCATGACCGTTCCCGTCCCTAAGTCCGGCTGCAGCATAATCATGCCGAACGCGGCAAACACGAGCAACAGCGCCGGCAGCAGTCCCTGTTTGAACGAAGGAATCTTTTTTTGGTTTTCCGATAAATATTTGGCCAAAAAGGCGATCATGGCGAGCTTCGTAAACTCAGACGGCTGAATGGAAAACGCCCCGACGCCGATCCAGCTGCGCGATCCGTTCCGCACCATGCCGATGCCGGGAATGAGCACCAAAACGAGCAGCACAAAACAAACGCCAAGCAGCACTTTCGACCAGTCGCGCCATACCCAATAATCGATGTTCATGACAAAAAACATCGCGATGACGCCAATACCTGCGAACAACAGCTGGCGCTTGGCAAAGAAAAACGAATCATTGAACTTGTATTCCGCCCAAATGGCGCTCGCGCTGTACACCATGATCAGCCCGATGGCCAGAAGCGAAAACGTTAAAAGAATGAGCAAAATATCCGGCGCAGACCTTTTCCGCGGCAATGCCCAACACCTCTATTTTTGTAAACTAGAGGGAAAGGGCTGTCCCTTTCCCTCTATTTCAACTTATGCACGGCGTTGATAAAAATGTCCCCTCTCTCCTCGAAAGTTTTGTATTGATCCCAGCTGGCGCAGGCCGGAGAGAGCAAAATGACGTCGCCCGGTTCGGAAAGCTCGAAAGCAATCGGGACGGCTTTTTCCACATTATCGACATATCGGATCGTTTCTATTCCCGCTTGTTGGGCGATGCGACCGATTTTGGCCGCCGTCTGGCCGAACAATACAACGGCCTTCACCCGTTGCAAATACGGAAGAAGATCATCAAACTCATTGCCGCGGTCAAGCCCGCCAGCGAGCAAAATGACCGGCTCGCCAGCGAACGCCGAGAGCGCCTTTTGCGTCGCCAAGATATTCGTCGCTTTCGAGTCATTGAAAAATCGCCGGCCGTCAATTTCCGCCACATACTGAAGCCGATGTTTCACGCCGGAAAACGTCGCCAGCACCCGGCGGATCGCCTCATGGCTGGCGCCGGCCAACTTGGCGGCCGCCACCGCCGCGGTGATATTCTCCAAATTGTGCTGACCTGGAAGGACGATGTCGGCGATTGGAATGACGGGCTCGCCATTCCAATAGACGGCGCCGTCTTGAACGTACGCTCCTTCGCCGAGAGGTTTCGTCGCCGAAAACAGCACTTTTTGCGCTCGAATCGACGAAGCGGCGGCCATCACAATCGGATCATCGGCATTGACGACGGCGTAATCGCGCTTCGTCTGGTTGCGGAAAATGTTGGCCTTCGCCGCCACGTACGCCTCTTTCGTTCCATGATAATCCAAATGCGCGTCAAAAATGTTGAGCAATACCGCAATGGCCGGCCGGAACTGATCAATGCCGGCGAGCTGAAACGAAGACAGCTCGGTGACGAGCCATTGTCCCGGCTTTGCCTCTCTCGCCACTTCACAGGCGACAAGGCCGATGTTGCCAGCAAGCAGCGGATCTTTTCCGTCCGCTTTTAACATTTCATAAATGAGCGTCGTCGTCGTCGTTTTTCCGTTCGAGCCGGTGATGCCGATCAACGGCCCTTCGGAAATGTGGTAGGCAAGCTCCACTTCGGTGACCACCGGCAACCCTTTTTCCAGCGCCCGTTTCACCATCGGGTTCGTGTACGGAATGCCCGGGTTTTTCACGACAAGATCAAACGGCTCATCGAGCAGCTCGAGCGGGTGTCCGCCGCAAATGACGCGGACGCCAAGCTGTTCCAGCTGCCGAGCCTCCGTATTTTCAAAAAGCGGCTTTTGGTCATTGACAACCACATCGGCGCCCAGCTCCACAAGCAGCCGCGCCGCCGCCACTCCGCTTTTCGCTAATCCAATGACCAGCACACGACGATGTTGATAAGACAGAGTCGGTTTCAATTACATCCACACCTCGATATAAATTCCTAACATGGCGAATAACAGCCCGACCGTCCAAAATGTGACGACAATGCGCCATTCCGACCAACCGACAAGCTCATAATGGTGATGAAGCGGGCTCATGCGGAACACGCGCTTGCCGGTCATTTTAAACGAAGCGACTTGAATGATGACCGACAGCGTCTCAATGACAAACACCCCGCCGATGACGACAAGCAATAGCTCCAGTTTCGTCAAAGCGGCAACGGCCGCAATCGCGCCGCCAAGCGCCAGCGAACCGGTATCGCCCATGAACACTTTCGCGGGATGGGCATTAAACACCAAAAAGCCGAGCACCGCCCCGACAACGGCCACGCAAAAGACAGCAATGTCGTACTGCCCCTGATTCCAAGCCAACACCGCGTAAGCCCCGAAAGCGATCGCCGCCGTCCCTGCGAGCAGTCCGTCAAGCCCGTCCGTCAAATTGACGGCGTTGGAGCTGCCGACAAGCATAAACAACAGCAGCACCCCATAAGCCACACCTAGCTCGACCGACCGATCGGTGCCAGGAATATGTAGCGCAGTGGAAAATCCGCTTTGACGGTAAACGGCAAAAAAGACCGCCGCAATGACGAGCTGGCCGATAAATTTTTGCCGGCTCGTCAAGCCAAGGTTCCGCTTCATCACCACTTTGATCAAATCATCGAGCAAACCGAGCGCCCCATAGCCGATGGTGACGAACAACAATAAGTACGTCCCTGTGGATACGGGGGTGAAATGGGGCGCCACCCATACGGTCGTCACCGCAATCGCCGCCAAAATCATGATTCCCCCCATCGTTGGGGTACCTGATTTTTTTTGATGCGACTTCGGCCCTTCTTCGCGAATGCTTTGTCCAAACTTCAACCGGCGCAAAAACGGGATTACGAGCGGCGACAAAATGACGGTGACGAAAAAGGAAACCGCCATGGCCATGATGATCATTGGCTCTCGCATACGTCTTCACATCCTTTAGCCGGCCGCACGTTCAGCCACCGCTTCTGCAAGTCGGCGAGCCGGCGGCGAACGTCCTCATCCACTGAGGCGCCATCGGGAAGGGTGAAGAAAAACTCCGCTTCCCCGGCGGCGCCGGACTGCTCCACATAGCGCGCAAACAGGGCGGCCGCCGCTTCCAGCGGCGATGGGACGAAAAAGAGCGGAAACTGGTTCGGGATGTAGCGCGGCAGCGGGTCGCCAAGCCGCCAAAACGCGCCGATCGCGCCATGTTCAATCGCCAGTTTCAACGTTTCCGCCCCGTTTTCGAGCGGCACAAACAATCCTTTTTTCACTTGTCTTGTCGGATCGACAAATACGGCATGGAAGCGAATCGTTTCATCGACAATTCCGCGCGCCTCCGTTGCCACCGATTTCACCATCGTATACGCGATCATCGTCATCCTCTCTCCTTCAGCGCCATTCGGGCGACGGCGCGATCGTCAAACTCAATCACGTCATCGCCAATGATTTGGTACGTTTCATGCCCTTTGCCGGCGATCAGGACAACGTCCCCTTCCTGGGCGTTGTGCACCGCATAGCGAATCGCCTCTTTTCGGTCGGGGATCGTCACATACGCTCCCATGCCAGGCTCGACTCCCGCTTCCATGTCGCGCAAAATTTGCTTCGGGTCTTCCGAACGCGGATTGTCGGAAGTGAAAATGGCCAGATCGGCGAATTGCACCGCCGCCCGCGCCATCAGCGGCCGCTTCGACCGGTCGCGATCACCGCCGCAGCCGATGACGACATAGACGTTCCGCTTCGCAAACTGGCGCACCGTTTTCAAGGCGTTTTCTAGACTGTCCGGCGTATGGGCGTAATCGACGATGACCGTAAAGGGTTGCCCTTCATCAACCGTTTCAAAGCGTCCCGGTACCGGCTCGACAGCAGCGAGCGCAGCGGCGAGCGCTTCCAGCGGAAAACCGGAAGCGAGGCAAGCGGAAGCGGCGGCAAGAATATTATATACATTGAACGCCCCGACGAGCTTCGTTTCGACCGCGGCCGCCCCATGCGGCGTGCAAAGCCGAAACGCCATTCCGCTTGGGGTCATGCGAATGTCTTCCGCCGTCACATCGCTTTTTTCGTTTATCCCGTAAGTGATGATCGGCGCTGCCGTCATATGTTTATAATATTGCGAAACCGGATCGTCATGATTCAAAACGGCAAATTTGGGGCGCTGTTCGTCATAGCGGTTGCCGAGCTGGGCAAACAACAGCCCTTTGGCATTTCGATACTCTTCCATCGTCCCATGATAATCGAGATGGTCTTGCGTCAAATTCGTAAAGACGGCCACATCATAGTCGCAGCCGTGCACCCGTCCTTGGTGCAGCGCGTGCGACGATACTTCCATCGCGGCGAACTCGACCCCTTCATCCACCATTTGTTTGAACGTGCGCTGCAGCATAAGCGACTCCGGCGTCGTATTCACCGAAGGATAAGAGCGGTCGCCGATTTTGATCTGCACCGTGCCGATCAGCCCCGTCTTTTTGCCGTTGTATCTGGCAATCTGTTCAATGATCGAAGTCGTCGTCGTTTTGCCGTTTGTGCCCGTCACGCCCACCAAATGAAGGCGATGGGTTGGCTGCCCATAAAACGCATCCGCCAATATGGCCATCGCCCGCCGGCTATCTGGCACGACCACGACCGGAACGTCAACCGGAAGCGGCCGCTCAGCGATCATAGCCGCCGCGCCGCGCGCCGCTGCCTCAGCGGCAAAATCGTGGCCGTCAACCGTAAATCCCTTCAGGCAAAAAAAGAGAGAGCCAGGCTGGACGCGGCGCGAATCCATTTCGAGCGCAACGATATCCGGGTTTCCCCCGCAATGCGTCCAAAAACTAGGCAAACGGGACAATAATGTCAGCAGCTTCATGTTGGTCCATTCCTTTCCCATCGAAATCGTCTGCCGAACGATGCGGACAGCGGAAAAAGGGGCACAGCCAACCCGACGTGTCATCGCATCGGCCGCCCCTTACCCGATCCCTTTACCGTTCTTTTGCGAAATAAATGCGGATGGTCGAGCCTTCTTTTACTCTCGCTCCCGGCTCTGGAGATTGTTCGACCACGACATCCCCTTCGCCACTAACATCTAATTTTAAGTCAAAAAGCTGTTCTTGCAAATCTTTTTTTGTCAACCCGATCAAGTTCGGCACTTCAATCACTTTCGGCTCGTTCCAATCACGCTCTTTTTCCAATTGATCCGGACGCGGCTTCACTCCGATCGTGCGCAAGCTATCTTCCATGATTTTCCCTACAATCGGCGCCGCCACCGTGCCGCCAAACTGAACGGTCCCTTTCGGATTGTCAACCGCCACGTAGACGACGAGCTGCGGATCGTCCGCCGGAGCAAAGCCGATGAACGATACGATATGATTGTTTTGCAAATAGCGGCCGCCTTGCGCCTTTTGCGCCGTTCCGGTTTTTCCGCCGACGCGGTAGCCTTCGACATACGCCTTTTTCCCTGTTCCTTGCGCGACGACGCTCTCAAGCGCGTACCGGACTTGTTTGGATGTTTCCTCGGAAATGACGCGCCGTTTTGCCTTCGGGGTATTGCGGCGCACGATTTCCCCCGTCTCCGGGTCAACCCATTGCTTGGCGACGTATGGCGTGTACAAAATGCCGCCGTTGATCGCCGCCGATACAGCGGCCACCTGCTGAATCGGCGTCACCGACACCCCTTGGCCGAACGCCGTCGTCGCCAGCTCCACCGGCCCGACTCGTTTTAAATCAAATAAAATGCCCGTTCCTTCCCCTTGCAAATCAATGCCGGTTTTCTCGCCAAACCCGAATTGCTTAATATACTTAAACAACGTCTCTTTCCCTAACCGTTCCCCCAACTCGACAAATCCTGGGTTGCACGAATTTTGCACGACTTCCAAAAACGTCTGCTCTCCGTGGCCGCCTTTTTTCCAACAACGGAGCGTAGCGCCGGCGACTTTCGCATACCCCGGATCAAAGAAATGGTCTTTCAGCAAGTTCACTTTGTGCTCTTCCAGCGCCGCGGCCAGCGTAATGATTTTGAACGTGGATCCCGGTTCATATGTACTCCAAATCGGCAAGTTGCGGTTGTAAATTTCCGGCGGAACGTTGCGGTAGTTGGACGGGTCGAAAGTCGGGCGGCTTGCCATCGCCAAAATTTCGCCGGTGTTCGGGTTCATGGCAATGGCAATGATGCCATCGGGATTGTATTTCGCCTCCGCAATGTCGAGCTCCCGTTCGACGATCGTCTGAATGCGCGAATCGATCGTCAACACCAAATTCAAGCCGTCGGTCGGCGGCGTATAATCATCCGCCATGTCGGGCATGCGCCGGCCTTTGGCATCGGAGTAAAACTGCACCGATCCGCGCTCGCCGCTCAGCTCCTTATCATAATACAGCTCAAGCCCGGTGAGCCCTTGATTGTCGATGCCGGTGAAGCCGAGCACATGCGACAAATAGCTGCCAAACGGGTAATAGCGCTTCGTGTCTTCGGCAATATACACGCCATCGAGATCGAGAGCGCGCACATCCGCCGCCTTTTCATCGGAAATTTTCCGCCCTTCTTTGAGACGGACGATCGATGTTGGTTGCGTGATTTGTTTATAGATCGATTCGACGGAGCCCCCCAATGCCTGCGCCAATTTTTCCGCTGCCTGCGCTGGGTTTTTCACTTGTCGGGGAATGACGTACACCGTCGGCGCGCTCATGTTGGTCGCCAACGGGACGCCATTGCGATCCAAAATTTCGCCGCGCTTCGGCTCAAACGGAATGTTCCTGCCCCACAGCCCTTTCGCCCGTTCCGCTAACAGATCGCCGAGCCAAAATTGGACGTAGCCAAGACGAAGATCGATAATCGCAAAAATCAAAATTCCGGTCAAAAAGACGATCGTCAACCGCTTGCGCACGGTCACGTACGATACGCGCATATGGCGGAACCTCCTTTATCGTGGGCTCGTTCCACTATATGCTTGTACGCCCCGTTGTAGAACGGCAAAAAATCATTCATGCGGGCCGTCGTCTTTTCGTTCCGCTGCCTCCTTCGCCTTTCTCGCCGCCGCTTCCTCCCACTGGCGCGGCGGAGCGAGCTCGACGATCAAGTAATCTCCTTTGCGCACTTCCGCCCCCGGACGAATACTTTGGCTGATGACGTAGCCGCTTCCTTTGGTGCTCGGCCGCAATCCGAGAACGCGGGCCACTTTCATGGCGTCGCGAAGCGAAAAACCGCGCAAATCCGGCATCGCGGCGGTCCCATCCGTCTTGAGCACGACTCGCTCGCCCACGAGCACGTCCTCGCCGGCTTGTGGCAGCTGATCTTCAACGGAGCGGCCGCGACCGATCACGACCGGGACATAGCCGCTTTCTTTCAACTGCTTGGCGGCCAGTTCCGCCGGCTGGCCGATGAAGGAATCGAGCGGCCGCTGCGCCTTCTTTTCTTCGGTGCGCTTCTCTTCGACCGGTTGAATGTGCAAATATTGCAGGCTGCTTTTCATCACTGTTGTAAAAATTTGCGACACCGGCGCCGCCCCGGTTTCGGTCACATCGAGGTGCGGCTGTTGAACGGCGACGTACATGAGCAGCTTCGGGTCATCGGCCGGCGCCATGCCTAAAAAGGAAAAAATGTAGTTTTCCCGCCCGGTCAAATAGCCGCCGGCAGCGGACGGAATTTGCGCCGTCCCGGTTTTGCCGGCGACGCGGTAGCCTTCGATTTGATAAGGACGGCCGGTGCCGTGTTCCGACGTGACAACCGTCTCTAAAATGTCCCGCACTTTTCGCGCCGTTTCCGCCGTGATCGGTTCGCCGACCACCGTCGGCTCATGATCAAGGAGGACTTTGCCGCTGTCCGGATCGACGACTTTTTCAATGACGTACGGCTTCATCATTTTCCCGTCGTTGGCGATCGCTGTTGCCGCCTGGATTTGCTGAATCGGCGTCACCGATGTCCCTTGGCCGAATCCCGTCGTGATCCGTTCGATCGGATAGCGGTAGCGAATTTGCCCGACCGCCTCGTTCGGCAAGTCAATGCCGGTTTTCTGATCGAAATGGAAGCGGTGCAAGTATTGCAAAAACCGGTCTTCTCCTAGCTTCTCTTTCACCAAAATCGAGAAAGCGACGTTCGAGGAACGCTGCACTCCTTCATTGAACGTAATCGTTCCCCAACCGACATCGTTATGGTCACGAACGATATTCGGCCCGACTCGATAAGAACCTGAATGAAACGTTTCATTGCCGTTGTACACCCCTTCGTTAATCGCTGCGGCGAGCGTGAACACTTTCATCGTCGAGCCCGGTTCGTACGGATAGGAGATGGCGTCATTGAAAAAGTTGGTGATGTTGCGCTTGTTAGGGTCAAAGCTCGGGCGAGTCGCCATAGCCAAAATTTTTCCCGTTTTCGGATCGGCGACAATGGCGATCATCTTTTTCGGCCTATATTGTTTTTCAACGCCGTTCATGGCGTCTTCCAAAAACGTTTGAATTTTTTCATCGATCGTTAAATACACATTCGCGCCGTTGTTCGGCTTGACGATATGCTCCTTTCCCCCCGGAAGGCGAAATCCGTTCGCATCGCCGTCGAAAGATACATAGCCGTCTTTTTCGCGCAAATAGCGGTCAAGCTGTTTTTCGATGCCCATTTGGCCGACCGTGTCGTTATGCTCGTTTTTTTGCGCGTAGCCGACCACATACGAAGCGAACGTGCCGTTCGGATAAAACCGGGTCGTATCGCGGATGAAAGCGATGCCCGGCAGGTCGAGCGCTTCAATTTTCCGCTTCAGCTCAAAGCTGATGTTGCGGCCATACGATCCGAACTCTACCTGCTTCGCCTTTTTCGTTAAAATGCGCTTCATCTTTTCGACGTCCATGCCGAGCAATGGCGCGAGCTTTTTCGCCGTTTTTTCCGGATCAACGACATGGCGCGGATGGTTCGGGTCGGTCGTCATGTTCGGATCCAACACCGCGACAAGCGTGTAGGAAGGCACGTCTTGAGCCAAAATGCCGTCGTTGCGGTCGAAAATCGTGCCGCGCTTCGCCTCAAGCGTCCGCGTTTGCTTGCGCTGCTGTTCGGCGATCTCCGCCACCGGGTGCCCTTCCGCTTTTCCGGTCCATCCGAGCTGGATAAAGCGGGCAAACAAGAGCGAGAAAGCCAAGCCGAACAGGCAAAACAACAGCCATGCCCCCCGATGGGTGTTGCGATGCTTCTTTGTTTCCATCGGCCATCATTCCTGCACAACTTTCACGCGGTTTTCGTCAAGCGACAGACCGAGCTCTTTCGCCTTTTGCAAAATGCGCTCGTACGCGCTCAGCCGCTGCACCTCGACGTACAAGTCGTTGTTCGCTTTTTTCTGCTCGCCAATCGTCGCTTCAAGCTGCTGGACATGCCGGTTCAGTTCATAAAGGCGCACTTGGTTGGCCACGATGTGAACAGCCGCATAAACGACAAACAAGAAAAACGAAACAAACAACAGTTTTTCAGCAAGCGACAGGCGAAAGCGCCGCTTCCGCCGCGGCGCCCGGCTCGGCGACGCGGCCGGACGTCCTTGTTCACGCACGACTTTGACAGCTGCATCGTTCACCATTGTTCCCCTCCTGTTTCTCCACTCGTTTTGTTCGGTATGGCCAACCGCCATGCGGTCATGGCCGTTCGATGTCATGTCCCTTCTTTTGCCCTTGCTGGCCGTTGCCCTACTGGGCGCTGCGCCTTTGCATCGGTCATCGTTTTTCAGCGATGCGAAGCTTGGCCGAGCGGGCGCGATGGTTTTGCTCCAACTCGTTTTCCGAAGGAACGATCGGCTTTTTCGTAATGATTTTCAGCACGGGCCGCCCTTCCTCGGGAAGAACCGGAAGCCCCGGGGGAAGCGGCGGACGCTCGCTCGCCTTTTTGAACGTTTCTTTGCAAATGCGGTCTTCAAGGGAATGAAACGTAATGACGCTCACGCGGCCGCCCGGCGCTAGCAATTCAATCGCCTGCTCGAGCGCCTCGCGAAACGCTTCGAGTTCATCGTTGACCGCGATGCGGAGCGCCTGGAAAATGCGCTTGGCGGGATGCCCGCCGCTGCGGCGCGCCGGTGCCGGGATGGCCGCCTTGATCACCTCGACGAGTTCACCGGTTGTTTCAATCGGCTGTTGGCGGCGCGCCTCTTCAATTTTGCGCGCGACTTGCTTTGAAAACTTTTCCTCGCCGTAGCGAAAAAAAATGCGCACGAGTTCCTCATATGGCCAACGATTGACAATTTCCGCCGCCGTCAGCGACTGCGTACGATCCATCCGCATATCCAGCGGCGCATCATGCTGATAGCTGAAGCCGCGCTCCGGCTCGTCGAGCTGCGGCGAAGAAACCCCTAAATCAAAAAGGACGCCGTCAACACAGTGAACGCCAAACGCTGAAAGCTCTTCCCGCAAAAATCGGAAATTGCGGTGCACGAACTGCACTCGCTCGCCGTAGCGGGCCAGCCGTTTCCGCGCATGAGCAATGGCGGCCTCGTCTTGGTCAAACGCAAACAGTTTGCCGCGTTCTGAAAGAAGAGAGAGCAAATATTCGCTATGGCCGCCGCCGCCCAACGTACAATCGACATAAACGCCGTCCGGGCGGACGTTCAGCCCATCCACCGCCTCTTTCAGCAACACTGTTGTATGTCGAAACACATGTCCACCACCTTTGCTGCTTGCCGGCTCCTTAGCGTCACCAAGGGCCGCTCCCTTATTATATCGCAAACAGAAGCAAAATTTTAGCTTTTTTTGTAAAAAACCGTCCCTTTTTGTTTCTTTTTGTCGGATGGCGAAACGAGCAGTGCGCTATCCGTTCTGACAGACTTTACTTTTATTCCCAAAACAAGAACGTTGTTTTTTTACAATTCCTTTTACAAAAAAAAAATCCTGCTTGAAACAGGATTTTTCTTTTCGACTTTTTCTTTGAAAAAGCCTTATATATATACAATTTTATGCATTCCGTTTTCCGGAGCAGGAATGGACAAAAGTTTTTCTACAAAATCAAATCCATAACGGTTCACATAGTAAAACACGTTCCAAATCCGCTCCTGCGGCGCGCCGTGCGGCCGAAGCGCCGTTTCCACACGCCAAAATTTCCGCCATTGGGTTTCGTGTTTACGCAAAAGCGCCCGCTCTAGCGCCTGTTGAAGAAACTCGATTTGCGCCTGGATGATGGCGGCATTTTTCGCCATCAATCCCTCCAATCCGCGATCAATGGCCATCCCGAGCTCCCGCAACGGCCGATGCGCCGCCTCCACTTCCGCTTTCGCTTTGGCAAACGCGCTTGAAAGCGGGGCTTCCGCCGTTCGTTTCAACCACTGCTGCTTCACCACATCAAGCTGCCCACGCAATACGTCAGCCGCTTCCAAGCCGAGATCGGCCAAGTCCGTTTGCAGCGAACGGCTGACGATCGTCGCTTGCAGCCGGGGCACAACCGGCGGCATTTCCATCCCGAACAGCGGAAACGCCTCCTTCAATTCCGCCCAATAAGCGATCTCGCCGGGCCCGGCGACAAACGCGAGCGTCGGCAGCAAATATTCTTGCATAAGCGGGCGGGTGACGACGTTGTTGCTGAAACAGGCCGGCTTCGTTTCAGCGAGCGCGAGCAGCTCTTCCTTCGTCCAAGCGACATTCCCCGCTTTAGTGCGAAACCGTCCGGTTTGTTCATCGTAGTGCAACAGCGAGCGCTCATGGCCGTCGTAATAAAACAAATTGGCCGCATCAGGCCCTATTTCAATGAGCGGCGCATACCCGAGCGCGCGCAGCGCTTCTTGCTGAGCCAACACAGCGGACGTTACGTCCCGGTGACGGTTGACAAGCTCGGCGAAAAACCGGCGTTCAAGCGGGCGCACGGCGGCATCGCCGGCGTTCAAAACGACCAGTCCCTCATCGGCGAACAAACGCAGCACGATGGCGGCAAAAAAGTCGACAAACGTAGCCGCCCCATCGAGACAGGAAAAAAGGAAGGAGAGCAGTTCATTCGTGACGTCTGTTTCCCCGTACGTTTTGACAACGCGCTCCACCCACTCTTCGGCCAACCGCCGATCAAGCGGGAGATCGGCCGCCATCCGCCTGTCATTGACCTTGTGCGGATAAACGGCTTTTTTCACTTCTCCCCCTTCCACCACGTAAACGTGATTGATCTCGGCGATATCGTGGTCTTCGCCGGCGATCCAAAACAGCGGGACGACCGGCACACCTAGTTTTTCCTCTTGCTCTTTGGCCAGACGGATGATCGTGATGATTTTATAAATCGTATAAAGCGGACCGGTCAACAGCCCGGCTTGCTGCCCGCCGACGACGACAACGCTCCGCTCGTCGCTCAATCGTTCAATGTTGCCCATCGTCTTGGCTCCCGCCGCCAGCCGGCGATGGTAGACGCGCAAATAATCGGCGAGCGCGCGTCGAGCATACGTTTTTTCTTGCAAATAAGACAGCCGTCGGCGGAACGCCTCATCGTCCACCCGCGCATAGGCGAATCCCCGCTCAGCTGGAAACGCACCTGTTATGTAATCAGCGGCCAACTTCGTCGCTGCCGGCAGCGAAATATCGCGAACTTCCATGGCCCAAAACTCCCTTTCTATGTATTCTTTCCTGAGTATAGCACGTTTGGCGCCAAGAGAAAAAAGCCATGCTCAGCCGTTCGGATATCGCGCATCTCCTGATCGATCGGGGGAAACAGCGACGTTCACCCATTCCATCGCCAATCAAGGCAAACAACAGTTTTTCACCAATCCACTAGAAGGCTGGTGATTTAAGGGAGCAAGCCGCTGATCAAGCCCGTTTCTCAAACAGATA
>JAAROH010007876.1_pt1 | contig 26305 bp, 21 predicted proteins | sample 7248631 | NCBI WGS metagenome assembly JAAROH01 (sample SAMN09772309, study PRJNA484901) | compost metagenome | isolation source: Vermicomposting unit | place: India
GCCGCAAGGAAGAGCTCCAGCGTGAGCGCCCCGGTCAGCGCGAAGGTCGCGGCCGCCCAGGCGATCCGCCCCGCGAGCATCGCGGCCACCAGGGACGCCAGCAGCGAGGCCGTGCTGCGGGGAAGGCGCGCCTGCAGGAGCCCCGTCACCGTCCCGTAGGTCGCGAGCTCGAAGGCCATTGCCACGGCGGTGGGGTACAGCGGCGGCATGCCGAAGGCCGCGCTGCGCAGCAGCGGGGCCAGGAAGCCCACCAGCAGCCCCTGGCGCCAGCCGCAGACGAAGCCGCAGATCAGGACCGGGAGGTGCATGGGCAGGAGCATCTGCCCAAACTGGGGGATCTGGCCGGTGAAGAAGGGCAGGATCAGCGCCAGGGCCAGGAATACGGCGGAGAGCGTGATCTGGTGCGGACGCCGGTTCATGGGGGGTCGCCTCGATTCTGGATGGATTCGATGCCGTATCTACTCGTCCAGGGCCGCCCGCAGCCGGGCCGCGAGCCCCCTCTCCAACTCCACCGTGACGTAGGTTCCGTCCTCCCGGTGCTCCTCGGTCAGCACCCGTCCCCGCTCGTGCACCCACGACAGCCAGGCGGACCGGGCGTAGGGGATGACGACCTCCAGCACTTCCCGCCGCTCATGCAGGGCCTGCTGGATCGCCGCCTGCAGTCCGTCCAGGTTCCGGCCCAGCGCCGCGGCCACGGCCACGGCACCGGGGGTCTGGCGCATCAGGTGGTCCAGCTCGGCCGGGTCGACCCGGTCGATCTTATTGTAGACCACGAGGGTCGGCTTGTCGCCCGCCCCCAGCTCCTCCAGCACCCGGTGCACGGTGGCCATCTGTTCGGCCCGCTTGGGGTGGGAGGCGTCGACGACGTGCAGCAGCAGGTCCGCCTGGTTCACCTCTTCCAGGGTGGAGCGGAAGGCCGCCACCAGGTGGTGCGGGAGGTTGTGGATGAAGCCGACGGTGTCCACCAGCAGGTAGGGCTCGCCTTCGGCCGGCAGCACCCGGCGCGTCGTGGCGTCCAGGGTGGCGAACAGCCGGTCCTCCGCCAGCACGTCGGAGCCCGCGAGGACCCGGTGCAGGGTCGACTTGCCGGCGTTCGTGTAACCGGTGAGCGCCACCACCGGCACCGCCGACTCCCTGCGTTCGGCCCGCAGCCGCTCCCGGTGCGCCTTGATCTCCTCCAGCTCCCGCCGGAGCGCCGCCATCCGGTCCCGGATGCGCCGCCGGTCCACCTCCAGCTTGGTCTCGCCGGGGCCGCGGTTGAAGACGGTCCCCGCGGAGCCCGCCTGCCGGGACAGCTCGACGCCCTTGCCGGTGAGGCGCGGCAGCCGGTAGCCCAGCTGCGCCAGCTCCACCTGGAGCTTGGCCTCGCGGGTCCGGGCGCGGAGCGCGAAGATGTCCAGGATCACCGCGGTGCGGTCCAGCACCTGGCACTCGATGATCTTCTCCAGGTTGCGCTGCTGCACCGGGGTGAGCTCGTCGTCGAAGATGACGAAGTCGAAGTCCAGTTCCCGCCGCAGAAGCTCGATCTCCTCGGCCTTGCCCCGTCCGATGTAGGTGGCCACGTCGGGCGCGGGCCGGCTCTGCACCTCCCGGCCGACCACTGTCGCGCCGGCCGTGTCGACCAGCCGTTCCAGCTCATCCAGGGACTCGGCGGCGCTCCACCCGTCCCGGTAAGCCGACGGCAGCTCCAGCCCCACCAAGAAGGCCGTGGCCTGTCGGTTGCGCAGTTCCGTTTCGTTCATGAATGGCCACTCCTTGTCGTTGTTTCGGTTCAGCTCTCCGGGGCCTTCCCCGGTCGGGCCGACCCGGGCCGGGGCAGCGGCCTCAGCCACACAAAAAGGCCGCAGCCCCACCAGGGCCGCGGCCGCGTTGCCTTCCGTGACCAGGCACCGCTACCGAGGGCGCGCCGGAGAGGGCTTGTGCATGCGGATCACGCCGGGCAGGCGCTTCTCGATCTCGATCATGACTGTCCCTCCTCCGTGAAGACTGCGTCTATTGTACCTCCCGGCCCGAAGGGAAGTCAACGCAACCGGCGCCCGGGCCGCCGAACCTTCTGCGCGCTCTGCAAACTCTCTTAGACGCGCAGGTGCGTCGGCGGCACCCGGCGAATGACTTCGGGATGAGGAGGCGACCGCATGGTGAAGCGATCTGTGCGTTCCGTTCCCGCCCTGATCCTGTCCCTGCTGGCAGCACTGCTGTGGGTCGCGGCGCCGGCGGTGGCGGCCACGAGTTCCGGCGGCGTGGTGGACGACCGGGCCGGGATCTTCTCCGCCGCCGAGCTGGAGCGGCTGGAGAACGACCTGACGGGCCGCCGCTTCGGCTTCCGGGTGATCATCCTGGAGGAGGCGTTCGCCGGGGCGGAACCGGTCGATGCCGAGGCCCGGTTCCAGGCGATGGCTGATGAACTGCTGGCCGACGTGCCCCGGGATGCCGTACTGATCACCATCGCGATGGAGGAGGGGCTGGTCGACTTCCGGGTCTGGAGGGACGGCGCCGTGCAGTCCGCCTTCCGGGAGGCGACGGGGCGCGCATTTGAGCGTTCGGTGGAACAGATCATGGACGCCTTTGTGCCGCCGGCGGCGGAGGGCGACATCGCCGGTGCCATCGTGGCGGCCGCGGACCGGATCGAATCGCTGGCCGCGGCGCCCGCGGCCCAGCCCTCGCCCGCCACCGGCGGTTCCGGCGCGGGGCGGCCTTCGCCCGGCCCCGGCGGCTCCGGCGTGGCGCAGCCCGGTGCGGGCGGCGCCGCTGCCCGCACGTCCGCACCGGGCCGCATCGGAGCCGTGCTTGCCGGGCTGGCCGCGCTGATCGCGGCCGTGGTGGAGCTGGCGCTCTTCCTGCAGTACCGTCGGACACACCGCAAGTGCCTGGAGCTCCGGAACAGCTTCGTGTCGGACCTGGTGAAGATGCACGAGCAGGACCTGCCGCTGGCCCGCAACTACGACGGGGAGGAGACCCGCGGCCACGTGACGGCGGCCGCCGCCGCATCCGACCGGGCCTTCGACGCTTACCGGGCCGGCAGTGAGAAGCTGGCCGAAGCCGCCAGGCTGGCACGCCGCTGGCGCTTCGGCGCCGGCACCCGGGCCCTGGACGAGGTGTACAGGGCCTTCCAGCAGGCCGCGGCCGCCAACCGGGAGGCCCAGGAGGCCTACGCGCCCGTCTCGGCGGCGATCCTCGGCTGGGACGGCGCGGTCGGCGAGACCGGGGCCAGGCGGGAGGCGGCCGAGCGGACCCTGGCCGATCTGCAGGACCAGACCGGCTGGGAGTTTCCGGCCCTGCGGGAACGGATGGACGCGGCCGCCCGGCTGCAGCAGGCGGCCGAGGCCGCCCGGGGCAAGGACCCGGTTCGGGCGCTGCGGATCATGCGGGAGGCGGGGGAGACCTTCGCGGCGATCGGTGCGGACCTGACCCGGCTCAGCGGGCTGCGGGAGGCCTGCGCGGCCCAGCGGCGGGACGCCGATCAGGCCCGGGCGGAGATCGAGCAGGCCCGGGTGGGACTCGGATTGCGGTTTATGGAGGAGGACCCGGTCCAGGCGCTGGAGCGAGCGTTGCAGGAGCAGGCCCGGGCTGGGGAGCGGATGGCCCGGGGAGAGGTGGACGGCGCCGAGCAGGCGCTGGCCGGCGGTCAGGCGGCGCTGGACGAGGCCCGGGCGATCCTCGCCCGGTACCGGGAGGCCGTGGAACAGTATCCCGGGAAGCGGCAGGCCCTGGTGGAGGGGGCCGGCTGGCTGGCCGCGCAGCAGGGGCCGGCCCGGAACGTGCTGGATCAGCTGGCCGCCCGCTACGCCCCGGAGGACTGGACAGATGTCCGCGACCTGCCCGCGGCCTTGGCGGACCTGGAGCGGCGGGCGCAGGCGGACCTGGCGGAGGCGGAGCGTCTTGTGCGGCCGGAGGTGCAGCGGCACCTGCAGGCTTACCGGCTGCTGAACGAACGGCTGGCGGAGCTGGCGGCCCTGCGGGAGCGGGCGGCGCTGCTGACGACCCTTCCCGACCGGCTGGCCGCCGCGGGGGAGGCGGCGCGGGAGAAGCTCACCCGGGCCGAGCGGGAGTGGGCGGCGGCGCGGGAGTTGGTCTCCCGCGAGGGGCTCGCCCTGCCCCGGGACGTCGCCGAGCGGGCCGATCGGATCGAGGTGGCGCTGGACCGTGCGCGCCGCCTGCTGGAAGAGCGGCCTCTGGCCGTGGGCCGGGCGGGCCGGGAGGCCGCCGCCGCGCTGGAGCTGGCGGGCGGCCTGCGCCAGGCCGTCGCGGAACTGGCCCGGAGGGCGGGAGAGGCGCGGGCGCGCCTCCGGCAGGCCCGGGCCGAGGCGACCGCCGCGCTGGTCCACAGCCGGTTCAACCCGGGCGCGGCCGCGGCCCTGCAGCGGGCTCTGGACGCGGGTGAGCAAGCGATGGCTGCCGGCCGGTACGACCAGGCCGTGGCGGAAGCGGAGTCCGCGCTGCGCAGCGCCCGGGCCTTGGTGGCGGCCTACCAGCGCCACAAGGCCGAGGAGCGGCGCCGGCAGATGGCGATGGCGGCGGCCGCGGCGCAGGCCATGCGGCGCGCCAGCGAACCCCGCGGGCACTTCAGGCCCGGTCCCGGCGGTCGCGGCTCGGGCGGCGGAGGAGGCTTCGGCGGCGGTCCCCGGGGCTCCGGCGGCGGCGGCCGCTTCGGCGGCGGTGGCCGCGGTTCCGGCGGCGGCGGAAGGTGGAAGTAGCGATCGCGCATCCTACGGGGGAAGCTAAACCGGCTTCCCCTCGTACGCGGTTTGGTGGTAAGGTAATGAAGGTAGATGGATCGACCGTCCAGGTAAGGAGGTTTTCTTCACCGTGCGAGTTGCCAGTCTGAACCCGCAATTGCGCCAGAACGTTGTCAACACCATCAAGATGCTCGCGGTGGACGCGGTGGAGAAGGCCAAGTCCGGTCACCCCGGGGCTCCGATGGGATGCGCCGACATGGCCTTCGTGCTTTGGACCCAGTTCCTGCGCTTCGACCCGGAGAATCCGGAGTGGCCCAATCGCGACCGCTTCATCCTCTCCAACGGTCACGGCTCCATGTTGCTGTACTCCCTGCTGCATCTGTCCGGCTACGACCTGGACATGGAGCAGATCCAGTCCTTCCGGCAGTGGGGCAGCCGGACGCCCGGTCACCCCGAGTACGGCCACACCCCCGGCGTGGAAGTGACGACCGGTCCCCTGGGCCAGGGCATCGCCCACGCGGTGGGGATGGCGGCGGCCGCCGAGATGCTGGCCGCCCGGGTGAACACCGACGACTTCCGGCCCGTTGACCACTACATCTACGGCATCTGCGGGGACGGCGACCTGATGGAAGGGGTCGTGGCCGAGGCCGCTGCGCTGGCGGGCCAGTGGAAGCTCGGCCGGCTGATCTTCCTGTACGACGACAACGAGATCTCCATCGAGGGCAACACCGACATCGCTTTCTCGGAGGACGTGGCGAAGCGGTTCGAGTCCTACGGCTGGCACGTCGACCGGTGCGACGGCCACGACCACCTGGCGATCGCGGCGGCCATCGAGCGGGCGCAGGCGGTCACCGACAAGCCCTCGCTGATCATCTGCCGGACGGTCCTCGGCCACGGCTCGCCCAACAAGGCTGGCAAGGCCGTTGCCCACGGGGCGCCGCTTGGGCCGGAGGAGACCCGGCTGACCAAGGAGGCCCTGGGCTGGCCGCAGGAGCCTGCCTTCTACGTGCCCGACGAGGTGCGGCAGTTCTTCGCGGAACTGAAGGCGGAGAAGCAGGCGGAGGCCCGCCGCTGGCAGGAGCAGTTTGACGCCTGGCGGCAGGCCAACCCCGAGAAGGCGCAGCTCTGGGACCAGCACAAGAACCTCATGGTCCCCGCCGATCTGGACGCCCAGCTGGTGGAGGCGGCGAGGAGCGAGAAGCCGCTGGCCACCCGCAAGTACTCCGAGATGGTCATCCAGCGGGCGGCGGCCCTGGTCCCCAGCCTGGTGGGCGGCTCGGCCGACCTGGCGGAGTCCAACCTGACCACCATCAAGGGCGGCGGCGACGTCGGCCCGGCGTGCCGGATCGATGAGTACGACTTCTCCTGGTCCGGGCGCAACTTCCACTTCGGCGTGCGGGAGCACGCGATGGGCTCTATCGTCAACGGCGTGGTGCTCTACGGCGGCTTCCGGGCCTACGGCGCGACCTTCCTGGTTTTCTCCGACTACATGCGCCCGCCGATCCGCCTGGCGGCGCTGATGCAGGTGCCGTCGATCTTCGTCTTCACCCACGACTCCTTCTTCCTGGGCGAGGACGGCCCGACGCACCAGCCGGTGGAGCACCTCTGGTCGCTGCGGATGATCCCGCACGTCACCGTGTTCCGGCCTGCCGACGGCCTGGAGACGGCCATGGCCTGGGCCTACGCCCTCATGGAGGCGAAGGAGCCGACGATCCTGGCCCTCACCCGGCAGAACGTGCCGCATCTGGAGCGGCCGGCGGGCTTTGCGATCCGTGACGTGTGGAAGGGCGGCTACGTGGTCTCTGACGCCGCGAACCCGGTCGCGACGCTGATCGCCACCGGCTCGGAGGTGGGGCTGGCCGTCGAGGCGCAGAAGCTCCTGGCCGAGCGGGGGATCGCCGTCCGGGTGGTCTCGATGCCCTCGGTGGAGCTCTTCCTGCGCCAGCCCCGGGAGTATCAGGAGCAGGTCCTGGTGGGCCGGCTGGCCGCCATCGAGGCGGGCCGGACCGACGGCTGGTACCGGATCATCGGCCGGGACGGCCTGGCCATCGGCCACGAGGATTTCGGTGCCTCCGCCCCCGCCGGCGTCCTGGCGGAGAAGTTCGGGTTCACCCCGGCGCAGGTCGCGGCGCGGGTGGTGGAGTGGCTCGAGGGGTAGCGCGTTAAGATGCCCTGGGCAGCGGGGCTCGGCGCCCAGGCCGCCCCTGAAGAGATATGGGCTCCTCGGCAGACGGGCGTGCTCGCTGCGCCCGCGCCGTCTGCCTGCGGAGCCTGAACGAAGCGGCCTGGAGTACGAGTACAGGGCGTACCGCGCACTGGGCAGGACCGAGAAGGCACGGCTGCTGCACGCGTGGCTGGACGCGCGCCGATGAGGCCGGGTCCGGGGGGCTTTGAGCGTATCCGACCGACACGCACTCCGCACTGCGCTCCCGGACGCCGTTCGCTCCGCAGATCCGCACGCGGTCCGCCGTTCTGATCCATATGCGAAACGAAACCCCCGGCCCGCCATGGGCCGGGGGTCTGCTGCTCTGGTGGTCAGCCTGCCTGGTAGATCATGCGGAGGCCGACCAGGTAGACGGCCAGGATCAGCCACATGTCCCATGAGAACTTGAACTTGCCCTCCCGCCGGGGCAGGGTCAGCGATACGATCACGATGCCGGAGAGCACCAGCCCCACCAGGGCGGAGACCGCCTGGCCCGTGGTGCCGGTGGAGAGGATGGGGGTGCTGCCGGGCTGGAGCAGGTCGCTGACGATCAGGATGACCATGTTGAAGATGTTGCTGCCCAGGACGTTGCCCACCAGCAGGTCATAGGCGCCCATGCGGGCGGTGAAGATGGACACCGTGAGTTCGGGCAGGGAGGTGGAGGCGGCGAGCAGGGTGCTGCCGATGAAGGTCTGGCCGAGACCGGTGATGACCGCGATCTCGTCTGCGGCCTTGCTCAGGAACCAGCCCGCCACCAGGATGGCCGCGGCGGAGGCCGCAAACTTCAGCCAGAGGACGGTCAGGGAGGTGGTGGGTTCGGCATCCCGGGCCTGGGTGGCCGCTGCCACCTCGGGCTCCTGTTCGGCTCCGGGCAGCATGCGCATGATGACAATGTAGAGCACCGCGATCAGCCACGTGTCGAGGCCGGCGCCGAGGAATGCATAGGGCTGCGGTGCGAGGATGCTGAGCGCGGCAATGCCGCTCAGCAGCATGCCGGTCGCCGCGGTGGTGATGTGCGTGGGCGATACGTTGGATAGGATGTGGCGCGTGGCAAAGATCTGGCCGACGACCAGCAGGATCATGTTAAAGATGTTGCTGCCGAACACGTTGCCCAGGGCCAGGTTGCCCGATCCCATGAACGCCGCGGAGCCGGAGGCCGCGACCTCCGGAAGGGAGGTGGCGCCGGCGAGGAGGAGCGAGCCGATAAACGCCCGACCGAGCCCGGTCCGCTCCGCCAGCTCGTCTGATGCGTTGGAGATGGCCCGTCCCGCGACGATGATCACGGCGGCGCAGATGGCGAATATCAGCCAGGGGTTCATCCACAATCACATCCTCTGTCGAGTGTTGAGCGCTGGACGATCGGTGCCTGCAGTAGGGGTCCTGATATGAGCACCTGGCAACAATTCTACCATATACCGCCGGTCAGGATGAGCCTCGAGCGCAGGAGGTGGTGCGCGGCGGGTGACTTCGCCACACACCAAGATTGTCCGCGACGCGGCGGCATCGCGCACAGGAAGATTCTTGGCGCACCCGGCCGCCGCCGGCCGGCCCCGCCTGGGCGAGCCGCGGCCTCACTGCCGAGCCGTCGCCGACCGCAGGGGCACCGGCCGCACGATGCCGTGCAGCGGCCGCAGCCGGGCCAGCAGGCTGGCCAGGTGGAAGCCCAGCTGCACGGAGGGGCCGAGGCCTACAGCCACCGCCACCGTGCCCGCGCCCAGAGGACCGCCCAGCCACCAGCCGATCAGCGAGACCATCACGTCGAGCCCGTTCTTTACGATCGCGACGGGCAGCCCCAGCTTGCGCGTGAGCCCGATCATCAGGGAGTCCCGGGGGCCGGCGCCCAGGTCGGCGCTGGCGTAGAAGGCGGTGCCGATGCCCGAGACCACGATGCCCGCAACCAGCATCAGCCAGCGGCCGGGGAGGGTCGCAGGAGCGGCCAGCCTTTCCAGCAGGAACTGGGTGATCGGTCCGAGGGAGAGCATGTTGAGGACCATGCCCAGGTTGGGGCGCATGCCGAGCAACACGTCCACCAGGATGACGAACGCGCCCGTTATCTGCACCACCCGCCCCAGCGGGATTCCGGTCTGACCGGTGAGTCCGAGATGGAGGATATCCCAGGGGCTGGCGCCCAGCCCCTGGGCGATCACCAGCGCGTACCCCAGGCCCGTGATCACCAGCCCCACGTAGTACCAGAGCAACCTCAGCACGAGATGGCGTTGCATCGCGCATACCCCTCCCCTGCCGTATTTAGCGAAAGACCCCGGCCACCCTCAGGCCGGGGTCTTGCTCTATCATACACCATCTAGTACAGAATAGTAAATCACGCCTCGCTTTCGCGCCATGCAGGCCGCCGCACCCACGCCGTGAGCCGGACCCGGAACCGGGAATCCGGTCGCTCGTGCCGGAACCAGATGACGGCGAGGCCGGCCGCGGTCACCGCCGACCAGACCATCCCCGCGATGCCCACGTAGGGCAGCACGGCCAGCGGCCCTAACTGATACAGCAGGGGGACGGCCCACACCGCCAGAGCGGCGGCGATGATGTACGCGCAATCGGTGCAGATCAGCATCCAACGCTGGTAGCTCTTGCTCATGTCCTCGCCTCCCCCGGGGCGCTTTCACTTGTAGAGACGAACGAGAGGCCGTCCAGGTTTCAGGTATTCGTTGGAAATCCGGCTAATAAGGCCAAAGTTCTGATGCAAGTTTGAGGAAGGCCTGGGCGGAGCGGGGCAGCGGGCGGTCCCGCCGCCAGGCCAGCGCCAGGGTGCGTGTCAGCGGTGCGCCGGCGAGGGGGACGAAGACCGGCGACGGCCGAAGGCTGCGGTCTGCGGCCATCTGAGGCACCAGCGTCACCCCCAGCCCGGCGGCGACCATCGCCTGCAGCGTCTCGATCTGCGCCGATTCAAAGGCGATCTGCGGTGAAAAGCCGGCGGCTTGGCACGCGGCCAGGACCAGGTCACGGAAGCCGTAGCCGGGCTTCATGATCAGAAAGGGCTCCCCGGCCACGGCGGACAGCGGAATGGCGGGGTGCGGCGGCCCGTCCGCCGCGAGGGGGTGGTCCGGCGGCAACGCCAGCAGGATCGGCTCGGTGAGGAGCGGCTGCCAGTCCAGCTCGTCGCTGCCCACCGGCAGCGTGGTCAGCGTCAGGTCCGTCTCGTCCGCCAGGGCCAGCTCGGTCAGCCTCTGGGTCGGCTCCTCCCGCAAGGTGATCTGCACCCCCGGATACCGCTGCCGGTAGGCGGTGATCGCCCGGGGAAGCAGGCGCGAGCCGGTCACGGGCAGGCTGCCCAGCACCAGCCGTCCACTGCGCAGGCCGATCCGCTCTTCCACGGCCGCCCGGGCTGCCTCCACTTGCCGCAGGATCGCCTCCGCATGGGGCAGGAGCGCCTCGCCGGCGTCTGTGAGCCGCACGGGCGTCCGGCTGCGGTCGAAGAGCAGCACGCCCAGCTCCTTTTCTAGCCGGCGGATCTGCTGGCTGAGCGAAGGCTGGGCGACCATGTGCTCCTGGGCGGCCCGGGTGAAGTTGCGGTGCCGGGCGACGGCGACGAAGTAGCGCAGGTGGTGCAGTTCCACACGAGCACCCCCATAGGTTAAACCTATCATCATCATAGTTATCATATGTTGGAGTTCTGGTGCAAGCTCCGGTTATATATGGGGCAAGGGGTGATCGGCATGAGCGGACGGACCTTGCTGGACAAGATCTGGGAGCGGCACGTGGTGCGCCGGGAGCCCGGGAAGCCGGACCTGCTGTACATCGACCTGCACCTGGTGCACGAGGTGACCTCTCCGCAGGCCTTCGAGGGGCTGCGCATGGCGGGGCGGAGGGTCCGGCGGCCGGACCTGACCATCGCCACCATGGACCACAACGTGCCCACCACCGACCGGTCGCTTCCCCTGACCGACGAGATCGCCGCGCGGCAGATGGCCGCCCTGGAGCGGAACTGCAGCGAGTTCGGGGTCAGGCTCTTTGACCTGTACAGCCCGTTTCAGGGCATCGTGCACGTCATCGGCCCGGAGCTGGGCCTCACCCAGCCGGGGCTGACCATCGTCTGCGGCGACAGCCACACCGCCACCCACGGGGCCTTCGGCGCCCTGGCCTTCGGCATCGGCACCAGCGAGGTAGAGCACGTCCTCGCCACGCAGTGTCTCTGGCAGCACAAGCCGAAGGTGATGGAGATCCGGGTGAACGGGAAGCTGCCGCCCGGGACGACGGCCAAGGACCTCATCCTGGGCATCATCGGCCAGATCGGCACCGACGGCGCCACCGGGTACGTGATCGAGTACACCGGCGAGGCGATCCGGTCGCTGTCGATGGAGGGCCGGATGACCGTCTGCAACATGTCCATCGAAGCCGGAGCCCGGGCGGGGATGATCGCCCCGGACGAGACCACCTTCGCCTATCTGAAAGGCCGGCCTCACGCCCCCCAGGGGGAGCTGTGGGAGGCGGCGGTGGCCGACTGGCGCACGCTGGCCTCAGACCCCGACGCCGTCTACGACCGGGTGGTGGAGTTCGACGCCGGACAGCTGGCGCCGGTCGTCTCGTGGGGTACCAACCCCGGGCAGGTGGTGCCGGTCACCGGCCGGATCCCGGATCCCCGGGACTTCGCCGACCCCGCCCAGCGCAAGGCGGCGGAGGCGGCCCTGGCCTACATGGACCTGGAGCCCGGTACCCCGATCCAGGACATCCGCATCGACCGGGTCTTCATCGGCTCCTGCACCAACGGGCGCATCGAGGACCTGCGGGCCGCCGCGGCGGTGGTGAAGGGGCGCAAGGTCGCCCCCGGGGTGCGGGCGATGGTCGTCCCCGGCTCCGGCCAGGTGAAGGCGCAGGCCGAGGCGGAGGGGCTGGACCAGATCTTCCGGGAGGCGGGCTTCGAGTGGCGGGAGGCCGGTTGCTCGATGTGCCTCGGGATGAATCCCGACATCCTGGCCCCCGGGGAACGGTGCGCATCTACCTCCAACCGCAACTTCGAGGGCAGGCAGGGCAAGGGCGGCCGGACGCACCTGGTCAGCCCGGCCATGGCGGCGGCCGCGGCCATCGCCGGCCACTTCGTCGACGTGCGTGAACTCCTGGCGGAAGGGGGTGCGGCCCGGTGAGGCCCTTCACACGGGAGACGGGGCTGGCGGTGCCGCTGGACCGGGTGAACGTGGACACCGACCAGATCATCCCCAAGCAGTTCCTGAAGCGCATCGAGCGGACCGGGTTCGGCCAGTTCCTGTTCCACGACTGGCGCTACCTGCCGGACGGCTCGCCCAATCCCGAGTTCGTGCTCAACCGGCCGCAGTACGCCGGCGCGACCATCCTGATCGCCGGCCGGAACTTCGGCTCGGGTTCGTCCCGGGAGCATGCCCCGTGGGCGCTCAGCGACTACGGCTTCCGCGCGATCATCGCGCCGTCGTTCGCGGATATCTTCTACAATAACTGTTTCCAGAACGGCCTCCTGCCGGTGGTGCTGCCCGAGGAGGCCGTGGCCGAGCTCATGCGGCGGGCGCAGGAGCCGGGGTATCGGCTCACGGTCGATCTGGAGCGGTGCGTGGTGGAGGACGATGCGGGCTTCCGGGTGGACTTCGCCATCGACGCGTTCCGGAGGCACCGGATGCTGCACGGGCTGGACGACATCGGCCTGACGCTGCAATATGAAGACGAGATTGCGGCGTACGAAGCCCGGCGCCCGGCGTGGCTGCCGACGACACCCGCACGGTAGGGTGCCGGTGCCGTTCGGGACGCCATCGTGCCGCGTGCCGGTTGGCTGGAGAGGGCGGAGGCGCTGGCCTCCGCCCTTCGTCGCGGCGCGGGCTGACCGCCAGGGCCGGGCAGCTTCGGAGGGGCTGTCCCGACTTGGGGACAGCCCCGCTTCATTGCTGTGGTCACGCGTCAGGCGATCTCCGCCGGGATGGACTCGCACAGGCCTCACCGGATTGCCCCCTCGGCCTGCCGGATGATCTCCATCAGGTGGGCCCGCTGCTCCGCCCGGATCCAGGTTCACGGGTTGGCCGAATGGGGTCACCGGAACGGGGAGGCCAGCAGGAGGCGGGCCCTTCGGGAAACAATGGGACTGCCAGCGCCGTCCAACCAGTCGAATGTCGAAGTTGCAGGGGGGGTGCACCGTGAGACGCTGGTGTGCAGCTTGGGTGGCCGCGCTGACGACGGTGGTCCTGGCGGGGTGTGCGGCGACCGGCGCCGTCGCGGAGCGGCAGGGGGAGCAGAAGCAGGACGTGGCTGCGGAGCGGGTGGCGACCGACGGCGGCGGAGCGGCGCCCTTCCGGGATGGGCAGGTGGTCCTTGCGGAGGACCGGGAGGAAGGGCGGCCGTCAGAGGAGGAGTCGGGGCTCGACGGCGAGGCGGCCGTCCGGGCCGTGGTCGAGGAGTTCGGCCGCAGGCTGAAGTCCGTCTCCCTGTCGGCCCCGGACGAGGTGGTGGCCAGGAGCCTGCCGGAGCAGTACGGCGACCTGGTCTCGCCCGAGCTGTTGGAGCGCTGGCAGCACAACCCGTCCGGCGCGCCGGGGCGGGTGGTCTCCAGCCCCTGGCCGGATCACATCGAGATCCAGAGCGTCACCCTGCGGGCCGACGGCGCCTACGAAGTCGAAGGGTGGATCGTGGAGATGACGAGTGTGGAGTTGGTGGAGGGCGGCTACGCCGCCAAGCGGCCGGTTACCCTGGTGGTGGCGCGGACCGACGAGGGATGGCGGATCACCGACTTCGCGCTGGGTGATTACACGGCATGAATCGCCGGGGGCCGCACCCGTTGGGGTGCGGCCCCGTGCGCGAGCGCCCTCAGTCGTTCCCCCGAATCAGCCGCTCCGGGACCGTGAGCAGCCGGGCGCTCATCCCGAGCAGGGCCAGCCCGGCCAGCGCATAGACCCCCTTGCTCAGGGCCAGCTCCTGCGCCGTGGCGTCGCTCAGGCCGGCGAAGGGGAGCCAGAGCTGGTAGACGGAGTCGTAGGGGCACCAGATCGTTGCGATGGCCAGGGTCACGAAGTAGACCGCCAGCCCCGCGGCCCATCCCGCAACCGGCGACCCGCTCAGGTGGTGGAACAGGTGGCATGCCCCGGAGAACAGGGCGCCCGTCACCAGCGAGGAGGCGAACACCCGCACCTCGCTCACGTCCCCGGCCCGGGCGCCGGCGAGCCAGATGAAGAGGCCGATCGCCAGTACGTAATAGGCGGCGGTAAGAAGCCAGCGCTGCAGGAACAGGCCGTGCAGCCCCCGGGGGGAGGCTCCCCACCGCTCATCCACCCGCTGATCCAGCAGCAGGACGGAGGCGGTCAGCCCCATCAGGATGAGCGGCCCCAGCACCTCCGCGCGCACGACCGCCCGGTCGAGGGGCAGGGCCGCGGCCCCCTGCCGGTAGGCGGCGCTCTTGCGCACGTCCCGCCACAGGTTGACGGCAATCCGGTAGATCCAGGGCTTCAGAGGCAGCGGGTACCGGTACTGGTCGGCGCGGGAGACCAGCCGGAAGAGGCACTCCTGTGCCAGGTCCTGTGCCAGGTGGTAGTCGTGGGAGAGCCGGTAGAAGTAGGCCACCAGCGGCCTGTGGTACCGGCGCACCAGCGGTTCCACCGCCGCCTGAGAGCCCTGTTGGAGCTGGCGGATCAGGTCCTCGTCGGTCATGGCCTCACCTGCCTTCATCAGGTGTTACGAGCCTGACGGGGGCTTCGTTTAACCATCGGTGCTTTCTTCGCCCTGCAGGGAATCCCCTGGCGCAGGGTTCGGGGGCGTCATGTGCACGGGAGCCTCACGGGTGCGTATCCTTTTGCCTCCGTACGGCGTGGTGGGAGGTGATGAGGAAAACGGGAGGATGGCGGCTGTGGCCCGGAAACCGGCAAAGGTGATCCCGGTTCGCAACCTGGCGGAGAGCCTGGCGTTCTACGTGGACACGCTGGGGTGTAAGTTGGTCGCCATTCACCCCGACGCGGCACATCTGGAAACCCCGGTGGGGCATGTGCTGCTCGCCGGCCCTGACGCGGGCGATGTCGGGCGGTACGCCGCGCCTTCGTACAAGGTGCTGAAGCCCGGCGCCGTGATCTATGTGTTCACTCCGGATATCGAGGAAACCGCTCGCCGGCTGCCGGGGGCCGCGCGCATCCGAACGGAATGGGGCGAGCGGAAGCTGGAACTTGCCGATCCCAACGGGTACACCATCAGCTACTGGACGGAGAGCGACCTGACCGATGGGCAGCTGCTGGCGCTTTTCGCCTCGGCCCCGGAAAGGCTGGAGGCAGCCCTGGCGGGGCTCCGCTACGCCATCGCCGAGCCCGGGCGGCTCTACCGGCCCAACGCGTACGACCCGGACGTGTGGGACGCGGGGCCCTGCTCGGACCGGCGGCCCGTGCAGCCCTCGGTGGCGCTCCTGCGGGCGGTGCACGGCCACCTGCTCCAGCTCATCGCGCACGTGCCCGGGGCGCTGGACCGGTACACGGTGAACGAGGCCGGAAGCCGGCAGACGGTCCGGCGGATGGTATGGATGCTGGGCGCGCACGCGGCCGGCCACGTGGAGCAGATCTGGATGACGCGGAGGGTGCACGGAATCTGACCGATTCCCGGACCTGGAACGCGTGCCGCCCGCAACGAGCTCTGCCCTTCCCACGTTGTAGTGGCTGAACGACCTGGGGACGCGCGAAGCCATCGAACCCCGGCAGAGGGTCTTCCGGTGGGTTCGATGGCTTCGTTTCCGTCTGGCGGGCCTACTTCCCCAGCAGGAGGAACGTGCCGGCCACGACGAGCCCCCCGGCCAGCAGCGTCTTGGGCGTGAACGGCTCGCCGAGGATGAGGTAGGAGAGGATCAGCGTCAGCACGATGCTGGACTTGTCGATGGGGGCGACCTTGGAGACGTCGCCCAGGGCGATGGCCTTGTAGTAGAAGAGCCACGAGAGCCCCGTGGCCAGGCCGGAGAGGATGAGGAAGGTCCAGTTGTGGCGGGTGAGCGACCTGATCGCGTGGTGTTCGCCGATGGCAAAGACGATGCCCCACGAGAGGAAGAGGATGACGGTGGTCCGGATGGCCGTGGCCAGGTTTGCATCGACACCCTTGATGCCGATCTTGGCCAGGATCGACGTGAGCGCGGCGAAGACCGCCGAGAGCACCGCGTACAGTTTCCACATCGTTGGCTTTCCTCCCGGACACGTGAGAGTCGCCGGCTCGTCAGTCCGGCTGCGCCCCGTACCGCACGAACAGCGCGATCCCCGCCATCAGCAGGATGCCGCCGACCACCGTCGCCCATCCGGGCGCCTCCCGGAACAGGATCCAGGCCAGTGCGGAGGCGATGACCGGTTCGCCCAGGGTGCACATCGAAACGGTCGCGGCGCTGACCCACCGAAGCGCCCAGTTGAACAGGTTGTGGCCGAGGATGGTGGGGATGACCGCCAGCGCCGCGAAGAGCGCCCATTCCCGCGGCGGGTATGGGGCCAGCGGGATCCCACGGGGCAGCATCATGAGCCACAGGAGCGCCGCCGCCAGGGCGTAGACCGCGGTGGTGTACAGCGTCGTCGACATCTTCTGCCGGGCGATCCGGCCGGCGATGGTGTAGCCCGACACCGTCACCGCGCCCAGGAAAGCCAGCAGGTCCCCGTACAGGGCGGATCCGCTTACCCGGAAGTCGCCCCAGCCCACGATCACGCCGCCCGCCACGCCGATGGCCACCGCGGCGAGGCCGATCCGGTTCGTCCGCTCCCCCAGCAGCCGCCAGCCCAGGGCGAGCACGATGAAGGGGCTCGAGGTGACCAGCACGGTGGAGCTGGCGACGGTGGTGAAGTTCAGGCTTTCGATCCAGACGTAGAAGTGCAGCGCCAGGCACACGGCGCTGCCGGCGAGGAGCAGCCAGTCCCGCCCGGTGAGCCGCCGGAGGGTCTCCCGCTCCCTGGCCAGCGCCGGGACCGCCAGCAGCGCGACCGAGATCGCGAGGCGGTAGAAGGAGAGCACGAGGGCGGGCGCGTCCGACAGCCGGATGAGGATCGCGGAGCATCCCACGGCCAGTACGGCGACGAGCAGGCCGAGCAGCGTGATCAGCGGCAACGGAACGATTCCCCCGTTCGGCGGCCCCCGGCCGTCGCCCGGAGCCCGGCTGCAGCGGAAAGGGCCGACGCTCCGGAAAATGACGGGGCCCGGGGGCGCGGTCTGTTCCCGGGGAACTTCGACCTGGAACCGGGCCACTCCTGCCGCCGTGGTCGGGCAGCCCTGCGCGGGCAGGCCTGCCGGCGGGACACAATGGGAACGGCACCCCTCCGCCCCGAGCGCCGCGGGGCCGGACGGGGACGGGCCCGAAACGACCCTCAGGGCACATTCGTCTGATGAATCAGCGAGTCCCGCACCATGCAACTAGGAGGAGAAGACGTGCGAAGGCTATGGCTGTGGGTGTTCCTGTTGTTGCTCCAGATAGCTTTCCCCGCGGCCGCGGCGGGCGTCAGCCTCACGGTCGACCCTGCGTTCCAGGGCCATTTCAAGGAGGGTGAGTGGGTCACCCTGTGGGTGGAGGTGCGGGGCGACGAGGAGGCCGCCTCCGGCGAGGTGGTGGTGCAGACCGAGGCGCCGCCCGTGTTCGGGCCTGTGTCCGGCACCCGGTATGCCGTGCCGTACAGCGTTTCCGCAGGCGAAGCCCAGCGGGTGGCGGTCAGCCTGCCGAACGAGTACAGCTGGCCCGTGAGCGTGAGCCTGTACGCGGACGGCGAGCTGGTCGATGTGCAGACGCCCGACCTGAGCTGGGAGCCCCGGTACACCCTGATGGTCGGCGTGCTCGCCGCCGACGACGACATCCTGAACACGCTGTCCGGGCTGCGGGGCGGCGATAACGTGCGCGTCGTCTCCCTGACGGCGGAGACCCTGCCCGACAGCCCGGGCCTTCTGAACAGCCTGGATCTGCTGGTGGTGGCCGGCTACGACACCGGCAGCCTGACGGCCCGGCAGCTACAGTCCCTGGAGGCCTGGGTGGACCGCGGGGGAACCCTGCTGCTGTTCGGCGGCCCGGAGGGCGAGCGCACTCTGGGGCCGCTGCCCGCCAGCCTGAAGCCCGTAAACGTCTCCGGGTCCGCGGAGGTCTCGCTGGCGCCGCTGGGCGACCTGTCCGGCGTGCCGCTGGAGGGCACGGCGGTCGTGAGCGCCGGCCCGCTGGCCCGGGGAACCGTCCTGGCGCGGGCCGGGGAGCCGGGCGGCGGCGGGGAACCCCCCGTGCTTGCCGCCGCGGCTCCGCTGGGCTCGGGACGGGTGGTGTACCTGGCCTACGATCCCGCGGGCGCACCCGTGGCCCGCTGGGCCGGTCAGACCGCCCTGCTGGACCGGCTGGTGGGGCTGTCGGCCGGGCGGCCGCCCGCCTTCGACACCGACTGGCGGGTGCAGTATGCGATTCAGCAGGTCCCTGACTGGGCGCTGCCCTCGGTCTGGACCGTGGTGCTGGTCCTGGGCGGCTATCTGGTGGCCGTGGGCCCGGTCAACTACCTGGTCCTGCGCCGCCTGGATCGCCGGGAATGGGGCTGGGTCACCGTTCCGCTCCTGTCGGTCATCTTCCTGGGAGCGGTCTACGGCATGGGCTCGGGCCGGTTCCAGGAGGGCATCACCCACGTGATGACCACCACCGAGCTGGTACCCGACAGCCGGACCGGGGTGATGACCGGGTACGTGGGGCTGTACGCGCCGGGGCGCTCCCGGCTCTCCCTGCCGCTCCCCGGCGCCGGGCTCGTTCGGCCGCTGACCACCGGCACGTTCGTGGGCGGAGTGGAGAGCCGCATCGTGGCCGGCGATCCGCTCACCCTCGAGCTGTCGGGGCTGACCAACTACAACATGACCGCCTTCGCGCTGGAGCAGCCGGTGACCGTCCCGGGCGGCCTGGAGCTGGTGGACGTGGAGGTGACCGAGTTCCTGGTGACCGGCCGGATCCGGAACACCCTGCCCGTTCCGGTGTCCGGGGTGGAGGTGGGCACCGCCTACGACGTGGTGTCGGTGGGGGACCTCGCCCCCGGCCAGACGTCCGAACCCTTCACGGCCGGGAGGAAGGCCAGGGTCGACTCCGGGCGGAAGGGGCCAATCCCGCTGCCCGGGACCGGCACTCCTGACCCCGACGCCGACCCGCGCCGGGAGCAGCTGCGGGCCTACGTCTGGGAGTCGGGGCAGGGCCGGCTGGGCGCGGGCGTGCTGGTGATGGGCTGGACCGAGGAGCCCCTGGCACAACCGCCGGTGCCCGACCTGGGCCGCCGGGTCACCGGGGCAAACCTGGTCTATGGCTTCCAGCCGCTGCCCGCTCCGGCCGACGGCGACCTGCCCGCGGGCGTCGTCCTGGGCCGGCCGGTGGATGCCGAACGGGTGCAGCTGATCGGCCAGAACGTGTACTGGGCGCCAGGCGGCAGCCATCGGTTCGTCCTCTCGCTGCCGGTGCTGGATCCCGGGCAGGTGGCTGAGGTGACGGTGGACCTGCAGGCGCCGGTGCGGGAGGCCGTGATGTCGGTGTACGTCCGCAACCAGCGCACCGGGGAGTGGGAGCTCCTTGCAGGACAGCGCGCAACGCTGGTCGACTGGCAGGACTACGTGCTTCCCGGCGGGGTGATGGAGCTCCGGTACGACCTGTCCGTCGAGGCCGAGTTCCTGGCGCCCACGGTGGCCGTGAAGGGGGTGCGCTGATGCTCAGGGTAGAAGGACTGGCCAAGCGCTTCGGCGATGTGGAGGCGGTGAGGGACGTCAGTTTCACCGTGGAGCCCGGGGCCATCTATGGCTTCGTCGGCCCCAACGGCGCCGGCAAGACCACCACGATGAAGATCATCGCGACCCTCCTCAGGCCCGACGCCGGAACCGTGTTCATCGGCGATACGGACGCCCTGAAGCACCCCGGCGAGGCCAGGGCCCGGCTGGGGTACATGCCCGACTTCTTCGGGGTGTACGACAACCTGAAGGTTGAAGAGTATATGCAGTTTTACGCCGACTGCTACGATGTGCCCACCGACGGGCGGGACCGGCTGATCGGTTCGCTGTTGGGGCTGGTCGGCCTCGCCGACAAGCGGGGGGCCTACGTCGACACCCTGTCCCGGGGTATGAAGCAGCGGCTCTGCCTGGCCCGCTCCCTGGTGCACGACCCCGACGTCCTGATCCTCGACGAGCCGGCCTCCGGGCTGGATCCCCGCAACCGGGTGGAGATGCGGGAGATCCTCCTGGAACTGCGCCGCCGGGGAAAGACGATCCTGATCTCGTCGCACATCCTGGCCGAGCTGGCGGAGATGTGCACCCACATCGGGATCATCCACGCCGGGCGGATGGTGGCCTCGGGGCCCGTGGAGCAGATCCTGCGGGAGGCCGGCGCCCGGGTGATCGAGGTGCGGATCGCCGGCGCCCCGGCGCACGACGGTTCGGCGCGGGCGGCGGAGCTGGCCCGGGCGGTGCCGGGCGTGCGCAGCGTCTCCGTGGACGACGGGGCCCTGCGGGTGGCGCTGGACGGCGACGACCAGGCGGCGGCGGAGCTGCTGGCCCGACTCGTGCAGGCCGGACTCCCGGTGGCGCACTTCGCCGAGGTCAAGTCGAAGCTGGAGGACGTCTTCATGGCGATCACGGGGGGTGAGGAGCAGTGAGCGGATGGACCGGCTTCGTGCGCAACCCGGTTTTCCTCCGGGAGGTGCGGGTGCGGATGCGGGGCTGGCGGACCCCGGGGATTATCGTGCTCTACGTGGGGCTCCTGGGGCTGCTGGCGATCCTGATCTTCGCGGCCGCGATGCAGGGCAGCCGGCCCACGGGCTTCGCGCCCGAGGTGGGCGCGGTCATCTACGCGGCCCTCGCGATGTTCCAACTGGTGCTCCTCATCCTGGCCGTTCCCGGCCTGGCCGCCGGGGCGATCGCCGGGGAGCGGGAGCGGCAGACCCTGGACCTGCTGCTGGTCACCCGGCTCAGCGCGGCCCAGGTGGTGGTGGGCAAGCTGCTGGCGGCCACCGGTTTCGCCCTGCTGCTCATGTTCGCCTCGCTGCCGGTGTTCGGGCTGATCTTCCTCTTCGGCGGGTTCTCGCTCTCCCGGCTGGGGCTCTCGGCGGTCGTCTACGTGGTGACGGTGCTGCTGCTGGGAGCCGTCTCCCTCTACTTCAGCGCCCTCTATCGGCGCACCCAGACCGCCGTGGTCGCCGCCTACGGCGTCGTCACCACCTGGACCCTCCTGTCCCCGCTGTTCGGCGCGCTGACGTACCACGTGTTCTTCGACGAGCATCCGCCGCTCTGGGGGCTGATCTTCGCCTACACCAACCCCGCCTTCGGCCTGGCCGCGGCGGCCGGGCAGCCGCTGGAGACGATGACCCGGCTGTACTCGCCCATCCTCACCACCGACGCGGCCCGGGAAGCGATCTGGTGGAAGTACTGCCTGATCGCCCTGGGGTTGATCGCCCTGCTGCTCTGGCGCACGGTGCGGCGGGTCGACCCCGCTCGGGCTCCTGCCGGGCGCTGAGGGCAGGTGCGGCGGCTTCCTGCTTGGCTGCAGGAAGCCGCCGTCTTCGCGTCCGCGGTCCCGGTCGCATACGGACTTCCCCGGGCTCAAAGACTACAGGCGGCGGGGAGGTGCGACTGCCGGTGGACCACCAGAAGATCATCCAGTATCTGCGCCGCTGGCAGGTGGCGCCGGCCGACGCCCTGGCCGCGCAGGTGGAGGCCTGCGGGGGGGCCTGGCTGCCGGACGAGGTCCAGCTGGCCCTGGCCGCCGAGAAGGGCAACATGCCCGTCAGCCCTGCGCTGGCGGAGAACCGGGAAATGGTGCGGACGCTGATGGGCTACAGCTCGGATCTGCTGGAACGGAGCCTGTACCTCGGCGCGAACCGGGTGCCCGCGGCGCTTTTCTGCGTGGACGGCCTGGCGGAACGGATGCAGGTGATGACGATCCTCGAGTCGCTGGCGGTCCAGAGCCACCGGGAGGCGGTGCCCACCGACTCCGTGGACGGCTGCCTCACGACGCTGCAGCAGATGATCCCCAGCGTTACGCTCCGGTCGGTGACCAGCCTCGGGCAGGCCCTGGAGGCGCTGGTGACCGGCGACACCATCCTCTTCGTGGACGGGATGCCCTTCGCACTGGTGCTGCCCACCGACGGGCCGCCCGGCCGTCAGCCCGACGAGCCGCTCACCGAACCGGTGGTGCGGGGGCCGAAGGATGGCTTCACCGAGACCCTGTCGGACAACCTGGCCCTCATCCGCCGTCGCATCCGGGATGATCGGCTGCGGATCGAGCGGTTCACCCTGGGGGAGCGTTCGAAGACCCGTGTGGTGATCACCTACCTCATGGGTATTGCGCCGCCGGAGATGGTCCAGGAGGTCCGCAACCGCATCGGCCGCATCCAGGCGGATGCGGTGCTGGAAAGCGGCCATGTTGAGGAGCTGATTGAGGACGATCCCTTCACGATCTTCCCGCTCCTGAAGGTCACCGAGCGGCCCGATGTGGCCACCGCGGGGATGCTGGAAGGCAAGGTGGCCGTGCTGGTGGACGGCTCGCCCAACGTGCTGCTCATGCCCTCGACGCTGGTGGCGGAGATGCAGTCTCCCGAGGACTACTACCACCGCTGGCCGATCTCGTCCTTCGTCCGGGCCCTGCGGTACCTTTACCTCCTCATCGCCTTCCTGGGCCCCTCGATCTACGTCGCGATCACCACCTTCCATCAGGAGCTGATTCCCACCAACCTGCTCACGAACCTGATCGCGGCGCGTGAAGGGGTCCCGTTCCCGGCCGTGATGGAGGCGCTGCTGATGGAGCTCACGATGGAGGCCCTGCGGGAGGCCGGCGTGCGGCTGCCCAAGGTGGTGGGGCAGGCGGTGTCCATCGTGGGCGCGTTGGTCATCGGCGAGTCGGCCGTGCACGCCGGTCTCGTCTCGCCGGTCATGGTGATCGTCGTGGCGCTGACCGCGATTTCCTCGTTCATCATCCCGCTGTACGCGATGGCGCTGGCCGTGCGGCTCCTGCGCTTCTTCCTCATCGTCCTGGCCGGCACGTTCGGCTTCTTCGGCATCGCCGTGGGACTGATGGCGCTGTTCGTCCACCTGAACACCCTCCGTTCCTTCGGCGTGCCGTACCTGTCGCCCATCGTGCCGCCCACCCTCGCGGATCAGCGCGACGTGTTCATCCGGGTCCCCTGGTGGGCCATCAGGCGCCGGCCGCGGTTCATGCCCGCGGTGGACTACCCGCGCAGCGGCCCGGACAACCGGCCCCGTCCCCCGCAGCCACAGGGAGGCCAAGCCCGGTGAAGATCTGGATCAGCGGCGGACTCTACGCTTCGATGCTGGTGGTGACGGAGCTCATCATGCAGTACGTGATGCTTCCCCAGTTGCTGCTGGAAAGCGCCGGTCAGGAAGCCTGGATCACCGTGCTCATCCTGGGCGGGTACGCGCTGGTCGTTGCCCTGGCGGTGGTCTGGATCGCCTGCCGCTTCCCTGACCGGGATCCCCTGAAGGCGATCCGGTGCACCCTGGGGTCCTGGGCAACCTACCCCATCGTCCTGCTGTACTGCGCGTTCAACGTGCTGATCTACGCCATGTCGCTCAGTGACGTGCAGACCTTCACCAAGATCCTCCTGCTGCCGGACACCCCGGCCTGGGTGTTGGCGGTCATGATTGCCCTGTTCACGATCTACACCGTGCTCCAGGGGGTGGAGCCTATCGCCCGCACCGCCTACGGCGTGCTGGTGCCGCTCGTCCTGGTGATTCTCGTCCTGCCCTTCGGCGTGGGGAAGGAGATCCGGCTGTTGCAGGTCGATCCGTTCCTGTGGAAGGGGTTCTCCGGCGTCCTGCGCGGCGCGTGGCTCGCCCTGCCCGGGGCGGGGCAGTCCCTCATCGTGCTCAGCCTCATGCGCCACCTGAGCCTCCGGGTGAACCCGTACAAGTGGACGCTGATCGGGGTGGGCAGCGCGCACCTCGCGCTGGCGATCGCGGTCCTCCTGATCAGTCTGGTGTTCGGTTCGATCCTGCCGTCTCGCCTTCTGTATCCGGGACACGAGCTGTTCGCGACCGTCGCGCTGACGGAGTCCATCGAGCGCATTCAGGCGGGAATCATGGTGCTCTGGCTCTGCGGCAGCTTGATCAACATCACGCTGCACCTGTACGTGGCGGTGGAGGAGGGCAGCCTGGCGCTGGGGATTCAGCGGCGGGGATGGATCACGCTGATCCTGGGCGCGGCGGGGGTGTTCCTGGCGCAGTGGGCAGGCGGGGCCCTGTACCGCCGGTCCATCGCCAGGGAGGCGTGGTGGATCGGGATGCACATCGCGGGGCAGCTGGCCGTGCTGGCTCTGCTGGGCCTGGCCACGCTCCTGATCCGCATGCGACAGGGGGCGGGGACGAGTGCGTAGGCGGATGCGGCTGCTGGCGCTGTCCGTGCTCCTGGCGCTCGGGTCGGCCCTGCTCTCGGGCTGCTGGAGCCGCGTCGAGCTCAACGACATCGGCCTGGTGCTGGGGCTCGCCGTGGATGTGGGGGAAGAGGAGCCGGTGCGGGTGACGCTCTACGTGCCGCGACCTCTGTCACCCGAGCAGGGCGGCGGCATTGGGGGCGACCAGGAGCCGATATGGGTCGTGGCGCGCGAGGCCGACAATTTGTCCGACGCGCTGGCCCTGATCCGGCTGGCCGCGGCCCGACGGCTTGTCTTCCACCACCTGCGGGTGGTGCTCATCGGCGAGGAGTACGCCCGCAAACACGGCATCGGCGACGTGCTGGACGTCCTGGCCACCAACCACGAGATCCGGCTCACGGTGCGCCCGTTCCTGGTGGAGGGGAGAGCCCAGGAAGTGCTGGAGACCCTGCCGCAACTGCGCGCCCTGCAGCCCTTCAACCTCACCGGCATCCTCCAGACCAAGGGCGGTCTGGAGTGGCGGCTGAAGGACGTCCTGGTGGCCAGAGCATCGGACACGCACTCCGTGTGGATGCCGACCATCCAGGTGGTGGCCCGCCCGGCCATCACGGCCAACTCGCCCCCGACGGCCGTCACCCTCAGCGGCGTGGCCCTCTTTCGCCGCGATTACCTCCAGCGGATCCTCGAGCCTGCCGCCTACCAGGTGATCGCCTGGTTCCTGGGGAACCCCAGCGGATTCACGATCACCGCACCCTGCCCGACCGGGGGTAAGGGGTCGGTCTCCGCCCAGGTCGTCAGCGGCCGGACGCGCGTCCGGCCCCGCTGGCAGGACGGCGGCATCGCCTTCAAGGTCGAGATCACCAGCAACGTCAACATCACGCGCTTGGAGTGTGAGATGGCCGAGGTCAAGCACGCGGAGGTGCGGGAGCATCTGGAGCAGGTGCTGGCGTCCGACCTGCGCGAGCGGGTCGCACAGTTCATCCGCATCACCCAGGAGGCTGTGACCGATCCCGTCGGCTTCGGCAAGCACGCCCAACTGGCGTTTCCCCGGTTCTACAAGACGATGGAGGACAAGTGGGGCGAACACTTCTGGCCGAACACCCCGGTGGAGGTGGCCGTGAAGATGACGGTTGATCAGGCCGGGCTCGTCACCGGGCCGGTCCACCCGACCGAGCGGGAACTGCGCGAGCGCGTCCATTAACCGTGGTCGTGTGATCCGCACGCCAATGTGGTACAATTCGGACCGGGGGTGAAGGACGTGCTTGAGCCGCTTTCCGTGGCCATCGGCCTTGCCGGCATGGGCGATCTGTTCGCCATCTGGCGGGGCATTCGCTGGCTGCGGTACGTGTTCAAGCCGGGGACGATGCTCCTGATTATCGCCCTGGCGGCCACCGGGCTGCCGGAGGCCGGGGCCTTCGGGTACCTGGTGCTGGCGGGCCTGCTCTTCTCCGTGGCGGGCGACATCTTCCTGGTCCTGCCGCAGAACCGCTTCCTGGCCGGGCTGGCGTCGTTCTTCTGCGCGCACGTCCTGTACATCGCCGCATTTGCGGTGCGCCGGGCCGGCTGGGGTCTCCTCGATGGCGCGCTGCTGGCGGGGCTTGTCGCCGCAGGGGTGCTCTTCGTCCGCCGGATGAGGCCGGGCGTGCGCCGGGAGGGCGGCAACCGCATGCTCCTGGCCACCGGCGTGTACCTGGCCGCGATCACGCTCATGGTCGCGGCCGCGGTGGGCACGCGGTTGCCGGCCGCCGCGGCGGGGGCGCTGCTTTTCTACCTTTCGGACGCCATCCTGGCCTGGAACCGGTTTGTGCGGCCCCTGCCCCGGGCCAACCTCGGGGTGATGAGCGCCTACTTCGCGGGGCAGTACCTGATCGCGGTCAGCGTGCTGATCGGGGGATAGAGGGAGGAGCGGATGGTTCACCCGGTGTGGCCGCGCCGGGCTTGGCCACGCGCGGGAAGGCCGGAAGACCATGCCTCGGCACGGTCTTCCGGCCTTTTCCGCGCCGGTAGCGGGGCGGGGCCCGTGTCGGATCAGGCGTCCTCCTTCACCAGGTGGCGCAGGAGGAAGTCGGCCATCGCGCTGTAGCCCTTCAGCTGGTTGGTCCGCTTGGTGAAGCCGTGGCCCTCGTCCTCGAAGACCAGGTACTCCACCTCCCGGC
>JAAROH010007877.1_pt1 | contig 26286 bp, 25 predicted proteins | sample 7248631 | NCBI WGS metagenome assembly JAAROH01 (sample SAMN09772309, study PRJNA484901) | compost metagenome | isolation source: Vermicomposting unit | place: India
GTTCGGCATCCATCAAGCTCATATCGTAGTCAGCCGTCCGTTCTAGCACTTCCTGTATACGTATATTCCAGCTCATCGCAACACCCTCCTAACTTCCTGCCCCCATTCTTCTACCGTCTCCATTTGTGCTATTAAGCGTCCGTGGCGCCACTCCGATTTCTTCAGATGCAACCTCGATGCTAAGTCCGGCGCAATTTCTACACTCTCGGTACATGGCTCCCCCCCCTTTCGATAGGATAATAAAAGTAGAAGCCAACTATCTCCTTTCACCACCTTTCACCCGCCGGGCGTTTCCCAGTAGTCGATGAGCAGCTTCGATCAGTCGTGCCAGCTCTTGTTGCTTTTGCTCCGGCGTGCGCTGTGCAAAAACCCGATCGATGCCGCGACTGATTTCTTCGCTTTCTTTGCGAAGTTCTTCGGCTTGGTGGTTCATGCACTGACCTCCTTTCCTTCGTTTAAAGGCTTGTCCCGAAGAAAAATTCCGGGATTCACCCGGTAGTAGGCGTAGTGGGCTTGGACTTCTCTTGCTGTTTGGCTCTTTCTTCTGCTTCAGCTGCCAATACACGCTCGGGGATACCCGAGTTTGCAAGATAGTCAAAGTACTGCTTAAAAAGTTCTTCTGGAGGTGTGTTGAAAATGATGATCGTCTTGGATTGCTTCATATCCTCCCCTCCCTTCTTGCTTAAAGATATGGTGTAGGACAACGAGGACTGCCCTGTGATTTAAACTTATTAATTTGTAAGATTTTCCTCTCTCCCTGTCGAATTATGGTATTCGGAAGAACTAGGATTTTGGCAAGTTTGAGTTCTTCCGATAGCGGCTTCCAACTTCTCAACTCGAGCTTCCAGCTCAGCGAGACGTTGCTCAGTCGTTTTCAAGGTTTCACCTCCTTAGGCTGTTTGTTTCATCATCCAGCAGTTCGGCGACCATTATGCCGAGAGCTTTGGCGATGCGTCTTAAAACTGGTATTGACGGAATGGTTTTACCAGTTTCAATTTCACTCAGGTATGCTTGAGCGATTCCAGCTTTATCAGCAAGTTCATTTTGAGTCATGTCTTTGCTGTTTCTCACCATTCTGACTTTCTTCATCGCTGTCAGCCTCTTTTCACTTTCTATTATATCGTTTTCAGCGATATAATAGAAAAAAGATAGTTATTTGCGATATTTTTTATTCAGTTTTTCTGTTTTTATATAGTTGTCAGCTATATAATGATAGGTGGGTGATTATTTTGGATATTGGACAAAGAGTTAAAGACTTACGAACTTTAAAAGGTATGAAGGTAGTTGAACTTGCAAAAAAAGCTCATATTTCACAACCTTATTTAAGCGATATAGAAAAAGGCAGAACCACACCATCTATTGATAAGCTGACATCAATTTGCGAAGCACTGGATGTAACGTTGGGGGAATTTTTTGGATATACCCCCAACCTGCCCCCCGACCTCCTGCAACTCATCGAGACTGCCAAGAAACTCACACCAAAGGAACGGAAAGCGTTAACCACATTTCTACAAACTTTGAAAGGATGATCTCTTATGGATGAAACAAAAGTTTTACTGAACAAAATTATCGAACGTTTGGACGTACAAAGCGCCACGCTCGAACAACTTAAGATGGATGTAGCGCACATACAAGGTGATGTAACAGAACTAAAAGAGACACTACAAAAACACGATGATTTACTTGCTCGCCTTATTGAAGGGCAAGAACGCCAAGATAAAATCCTTGAATCGCTTGCTCTTCGCTCCCTGGAACAAGAAACCGAACTGCGCGAACTCAAGCGTATCAAGTAGCTATCATCTATTTGGTGACTTCCTTCCCTAGTTCAGCAAGATGCTGCTCGATGTTCATGCTCTCACCTTCTTTCAGGCTGATTTAGAGTTGTTTTTATTACCTTTTGGTAATGAAAATGTATAAGAAAATGCCTGTTCAAAGGTTATATTTTCACAATTTCTTAGGACACAGACAATAAACTTGCTACCAGGATTATGCTTACCATTAAGTATGCGATTTACGGTACGATGCGCTCCCCCGATTACTGTTGCAAAATCACTCTCTGATAACTCTTTTTCAGCAAGGTATTTTCTAAAAAACTCAATATTCGCCTTGATAATTTAGAAAAACAGAATAATTAACAGCTAGAATTGATGGCGACTTCCCTTGCTTTTTATTAAGAAGTCGTTTTTATTTACACCTTTTTGATGGAAAAATAAAACATTTCTGGATGGATTTACATATGGGGATTGAACATCAGGTGAATTGGTTGTTTGGATATTAAAGAACATTCTTTGGATAGGTGGATTCGGAGCAGCTATATATGGTGCATATCTTTGGTATCGGAATAAACAAAAAGGAATCAAATCTATAATTCCGTTACATTTGATTATATGGGGCTCATTATTGGCCGCTTCCTAGCCCATATTTAAAGATTTTTGGTTAGCACTATTCTCATTTACATTATTACTATTTCTATGGTCTATTCTTATGACGTGTTTTCATATGTTCAAAAAGAATCCAGCATAGAAGTTCAAAACGGCGGATCTGTTGAAATGTTTGATAATGAAGGGGAATCAGCCGAAGTTATTGCCGGGGGATAAGCCACCCTCAGGCTCTCTTTTTCGTCATAAAATAGAACATATATTCCTGTTATTAGCAAGTTTATCCACAATATTCACAGGAGGGATAGCATTGCGTACAGCGCTATATATAAGGGTCTCGACAGATGAACAAGCCAAAGAAGGATTCTCAATACCGGCTCAGAAGGAACGGCTGACTCAATACGTTCAATCACAGAACTGGGACATATTCGACCATTACATCGAAGAAGGTGTATCAGCAAAGGACACAAACCGCCCGGAGCTGCAACGCATGATGAGGGATATCAGGAACAAGAAAGTGGATATCGTTCTTGTCTACCGACTTGATCGTCTTACCCGATCTGTACTCGATCTCTATAAGCTGCTTCAGGAATTTGAAAAATATGAGGTAAAGTTTAAGTCAGCCACCGAGGTATACGATACAACAAGTGCCATAGGACGTTTATTTTTGACTCTTGTAGCTGCGTTAGCCCAATGGGAAAGAGAGAACCTGGCCGAGAGAGTGCGCTTCGGTATGGAGCAAATGGTGCGCCAAGAACGTCGTCCTGGTGGCCCTCCCCCATTTGGATTTGAACTGGTTGACCAAAAGCTTGTTATAAACGAAAAAGAAGCTTCTGTTGTGCGCTTTATCTATGACCGTTACCTGCAAGGGGCTGGTATGGCTTCCATTGCTGTAGAATGCAATCAACTAGGCTATCGAACAAAAAAAGGAAATGAGTTCAAACGCACAGCAATTTTTGATATTTTAAACAACCCTGCCTATTACGGCGCTCTGCGGTGGAATTACAAAGAATACGGAAATGGTGCTAAACTAAATGCTCCCGAAGACTGGATTTTACTTGAAGGGGTCTATCCGGCTATCATCGAAAAAGAAACATTCGAACATGCCCAGCTCATCATGCAACGAAAACGCCCGATGCATCCCCGTCAGATTGCCTCAACGTATGTTTTCTCCGGGCTTCTCCGCTGCGCTCGATGTGGAAGCTCTATGGTAGGTCATACGATTCGTAAAAAAAGTGGATATACGATTCGGCAATATTTATGTCAGAACGTAAAGTTCAAAAAATGCGACTGTCCCGCTCTAACCGACTACCTTGTTGAAGAGGCATTTGCAGAGAAGTTAGATGAAATCACCGACTCCTATTCGACTGTTGCCAAAACAACCCGAAAATCATCACACAAAAAAGAACGCTCCGAACATGATCGGCTAGAAGCTGAATTAAAGAAAATGAATGAACGACGTAAGCGACTACAAATTGCATTCTCTGAAGGATTAATCGAAATTGAAGAATTACGTGAGAGGATCGGGGAGCTACGCGAGCAAGAATCCAACATCAAGAAGAAATTTGAATCCTACACCGTTCAAAAAAAGTCACTATCTCAGGAAGAATTGATTGAGATTATTACGAACACCAGGCGCTTATGGCCATATGCCAGTCCAGAAGAGAAAAAGCATATGGTATACTTACTTGTGAAGCGAATGGTTGTAGACTTACCCGATGAACAGCGCAAAAACCGCAAGAATAAGAAAGTACAGATTGTGCAACTGGAATTTAACTGAACAGTCAAGAAGCCCCCACTTCAAGCGATAACTAAGTGGTGGATAGTTCACCTAACACAGAGCTAGAAATGCCTATGTTATGGAGCAGAGGCCCGCCACTTCCCGTTTCACCGATTGGCGAAGTTGAAAAAGTACTCCGGTTTGCCGTATCGCAAATTCCACCGAAAAAAATTATGATGGGCGTGAATTTATATGGCTACGACTGGACGCTACCGTATATGCCAGGAGGGGGCTGGGCGCGCAGTGTTAGCCCGCAACAAGCGCTAGAAATCGCACTCGCGAACAACGCCGCCATTCAGTATGACCAAAAAGCGCAAGCTCCATTCTTCCGTTACCGTGATACCCGCGGCAGAAACCATATCGTCTGGTTCGAAGACGCGCGCAGCATACAAGCACGCTATAAACTTGTAAGCCGCTTCGGCCTGCGCGGCGTCAGCTATTGGGTGCTCGGCAACGAATTCCCGCAAAACTGGCTGGTGCTCGAAGATATGTTTGTGATTAGAAAGTTGTAAAGACCTTCATAAGAAAAACTCGCGGGCCAATCCCTCGCGAGTTTTTCAGTGCCTATATCATAATTGCTTTCCAACCTTTTATCTTACGAATACTTTTCTTTTCGCGCTTGATAAGCCACGCTTCCGCCATTCTCAAGCACGGGGTTAGATACAATAAACGCGTTCGGCATCGGCTTTTCTCCAACCATGCCGGAAGGGTTAGTAATAATTTTCCCCCGATAATACATACTGGACGAGGAACCGCCATCCAAATTCACCGCGTTAACGGCACCGCGTTTCAGGAGTTCTTCTTGCACATCCTTCAATGTTGCACCAAAGCTGTGAATCGCCCGCCCATCAATGACGAGGAACATGACAGTGCCGTCCGCTTTCTGCGCGATTGCTGTGCGGGGCGCCACTCCCCAGCCACCATCGCCTTCCGTAATCATCGGTTTTCCGTTTACAATCAGGCGCGGCAGAAAACTCACCGCTTCCTGCACGCCCAGCTTTTTCATCTCATCATACGTGTAACGACCGCTAATCAGCACGCCATCTTTTGTAAATCCAACAATGTCGTGTTTTGCTTTTTCATCACCAATCACTTTCTTACCTTTGCTCACCACGATGCCAAGCGGGTGCATAATTCTCTCTACACCTTCAAACTCCGGCCCTGTCATATCTTCCATCCGATCCGTCAAAAAGAATCCGCCGCCATTGATCGCGGCCAGCGCGTTCTCGCGCGTCGCCATGTTGCTGACTTTCTCTCCTCCCGGACTATGGCTGGCTACAACATGAATATAGCGCGGATCTTTAATATACATAATTTTTCCAACATACGTCTCCCCCCGGATATCTTCCACATGGATAAGCGAAGCAGGCGTGATCCGGTGGGAAGGATTTGGGGAAGCTACCTTTACCAAACTCATGTCCTGCTTCACAAGATGGTTCGCTGCCGCCTGCCTACGAAAATTTTCCTTAATCTTCTCCACACCGCTTGATCCTACAAGCAGCCATGTATACTTTGTCTGTTTCGATGTATATACCGCTTCTGCGACAATCTCCCGTACTTTTGTGCCTTGCGGCGTAAAGTAAAACCATCCAAGCGCGAGAGAGAGAATCGCAAAGAATATCCATAACACCCATGCCACCGCACGAAGCCAGTGCCGCGTCGGCTTCTCATTCAAAGATAGTGGTGCTACTGTGGTCGCAGACATTTCGTTCTGGTTCATTTGCTCCATCCTTTTTGGAGTAGGAAATAACACGCTTCGTCTCCCTTTCTCTCTTTATATTCTGCCATGATTATACTGTCTGCCAATCTATATCTTATCTCATTTTCACGCAAAAACAAGCGCCCTAGGCTATATAATTTTGACTGAATTCTATTTTTTAAAGCGGATACGCTCTGTTCTAGAAGCAAAAGCTTGCATCGCATTCAAGCATCATATAAAATAACTACCATTAACAACAACGTTTTAGATATGTGTTATGTTTCATAAACCTTATTACCAAAATACAGGTGGTATATATGGAATCTATTCTTTCCCTTGACCAGCAGTTGTTCTACTGGATTAATGTCCGGTTGAATATTCCTTCGCTTGACTGGTTCATGATTTTCGCCACCCGCATCAGTGACAAAGGGCTCTTCTGGTTTCTTATTGTTCTCATTCTGTTGCTCAATCGCCGCCGTGTCGGCGGAATTCGTCCGGCAGCCACACTATTTACCGGAATTGGAATTGGCGGCGTAGTGGAAAACATTATAAAATTTATAGTCGCACGGCCCAGGCCACCGATGGCAGAGGAACATATCAATCATCTCATCCATTTGCCGGTTTCGTCTTCGTTTCCGTCCGGTCACGCAGTGTCCTCTTTTGTTTCGATGTATATCCTGTACCGGTTATTTCCGAAATCCATCGTCTGGACGCTACCGTGCGCAGTCATTATGTCCTATTCGCGGATATATGTTGGAGTGCATTATCCACTCGACATTATTGTAGGTGCCATTATCGGCATCGCTGTTGGCAAGCTTACAATGAAACTGCCGATTATGGCTATCGCCCATAAGCTTTTATCCCGGATCCCTGGCGCCCGTCGATACATTTTGTCAGCTGATGAAATAATACCCAAAAATATTCCGACCGAAACACCTTCCACCCTGGAACCAAGAGAAAAACAATTATAAAAAACAAAAAAGAGTGAAACCGTCGCGTCCGCTCTTTTTTGTCTGTCTTTCTGCTTTCTATGCCTACTGGTTTGGCGTCTGGATATGCCTGCGTGCAGGGGAGGGAAAGCTAAATCCTTCTCCCTGTACTTCTTTCGCCTCAAACGCAAGGATAAACGCGCGATTGTCTATCTTTTCAATGATCTGGCGCAATTTGTCCATCTCATACAACTGCACAACCACCAGCAATACTTCTCCTTCACGGCGCGAGTATCCGCCCATGGAATGCAACATGGTCACCCCGCGCACCAACTGTTTATGAATTTCTTGCGTAATCTCTTCCGGCTTATTCGAAATAATAATGACACTGCGCTGTTTCTGAAAGCCGGACAAAAGCAGATCGACCACACGCGCGCTGACGTATACAGCCACAACGGTCAACATCGCCCGCTCAACACCAACAACGACTCCGGAAATAGCAATAATCGTAAAATCAATGCCAAACAAAAATTTCCCTAAATCAATTCGCTTGAATTTATGCTGTAGGACGCGCGCAATAATATCGCCTCCGCCGGACGTACCGCCCACGCGGAAAATCAACCCAAGCCCAGTGCCCGCAATAATTCCCCCGTACAACGGTGCCAAAATCACATTCTGTAGCGGCGGCACCTGCCACGACGATGTCACATCAATTAAAATGGAGGTCATAAGCATCCCATATGCACTCCGCAGCAAAAAACCTTTGCCAAGCACAATGTACCCAAGAATGAAGATAGGAATATTGATTAAAATGATCAACAAACCAACAGGCGTATGAACTGTGTAGTGTAATAACAGGGAAATCCCCGTTACACCGCCCTGCGCCAGCTTGTTAGTAACAAAAAACAAATTTACTGCAATGGAATATAAAAAGCTTCCTAACGCGATAAATAAAAAAGAGCGAATACGCTGCCATACCATCTATGTCCATTGCTCCTTCCACATGTGTTTTTTCTCATCTTAGAAAATTAGACAAAAAAAAGAAAGGCCCTTCTTTATCTTGAAAAAAGCCTTTCTTTTTATAATATTTTAATGATGCTTGTTGTAATACTCGATAATAGCGGCTGCCAATGCTTCCCCTACGCGCTTCTGAAACTCGGGCTCAAGCATTTTTTTGTTTTCCGCGGCATTGGTCAAAAACCCAACTTCAACGAGCGCGGACGGCATGTTTGTATTCTTGATAACATAAAAGTTTGCCGTACGCAACCCGCGATTATAAAATTCCGTTGCTTCGATCAAATGCTTGTGAACAATCGAAGCAAATTCTTTGCTCTGCGGCGTTCTGTAATACGTTTCTGTTCCATTTGCGCTCGAGGTAGCCGAATTCGCGTGGAACGATAGAAATACATCCGCTTTCAGGTTATTTGCTAGCTGAACGCGCTCCTGCAACGTTGGATACGTATCGCCAGAACGTGTCATCACAACTTTAAAATTTTTGTGCTGCTTCAAGCTCGCTTCCGTTGCCTTGGCGATTGACAGTACGAGCGACTTTTCCGGATTTCCCGCTGTTCCTATGGCACCGGAATCTTTCCCACCATGTCCCGGATCCAGCACAATGACAAACGGTTTCGCTGCGTCCGGTTTGTCCGGCTGCGGAGCAGGCGTAGGAGGCGGCGTCGGCTTGGCTTCTTTCAGCACAACTTTCGTTACGCCTTCGCTTGCGATAATCTCATAGTTATGCGGCTCGAACAACTGTACAACAACGCGCACCCTGTCCGGAGACAGGCTATACTGGCTATAGCGTACGCTTTCCACTTTCGCTGAAGTTACAAACGCATCAAACCCTTCCTTTAGCCGCGCATGATTAAAGTCGATGACAATACGGTACGGATTGGACAACGTAAAATGGCTGTACGTCATCTTCCCTTCTGATTCGATGCTGATGCCATCATCCGTCCGGGAAATACCCGTAATGTATTGTAGCTTGTCCAATGTGCATGCGGTTTTTTCTTCGTTCCAATCGGCTTTTGCTCCAATTACTTGTGAAAGAAATTCTGGAGTAACAGCAAAGGTACCGTCAATCAGGCGGTATCCGTTCGACTGTGCAGCCGAAGCCTGCCCGATCGTGTACTCCTCTGCTCCTTGCTCAAGAATCACTTTCTTTGCCTCTGTTTTTACCTCGTAACCAAGCGGCTTCGCCACATCATTTACCTTGACAAAGTGACCGTAAGGCAGTTGGTAAACAGGCGCCTGCGTCAAGGGATTGCCGTTTACGGCGATCGTTTTCTTGTTATTGATAATCACCGTATTGGACGCGGCGTCCCACCCAACGGTCGCTCCTAGCCACTCACCGATCTGGCGCAGCGGCAAAAAGGCGCGGTCTTTGACAATCATAGGCGCTACTTCAAGTGTCATTGCCTTCCCATTTACGTAGGCGGTTTTTTTGCCAGGTTGCATCCTAATTACTTTTCCAGCCCGATTATCAATCGTTACCGTACCTGTTTGTCTGTCCCACTCTACCTTGGCACCGTACGCCTCCCCCGCAAAATAAATCGGAACCATCGTACGTTTGTTGATGATTTGCGGAGGAACGTCAGGCTTGACCTCTTTTCCATTGACGACAAGCGTCATCGCCGAAGCTGCCTGCACTGCCGCGGGCACCACCCAGCCAGCCAACAATAAAAATATCCAAAGCAGCCATCTTATTTTTCTCATTCTTTCTCGCTCCCTTACCTTCTCTAAGTTGCCAGTGACACATCTCCTTTCCGATGGAACGTCCGCACTTTTCTTGGAACAAGCTCAGCCAATAGTTTAGACGCAAAAAAACATGAATGGTTTTCCTACAATAGGACCATTTTTCATAGCTAACCAATTATTACAAGGGAACGAGGCGTTATCTTGTATCCTGCGCTTTTCAAAAAAATATCCCCGCAATCTGCGGGGATGCAGGCTTACACGTATGTAGCTAATTCTTCCATCTCGTCTAGCAGGCGCGCAAATACTTTAAGCGCCTCAACAACAGGTTTCGGCGACGCCATATCGACTCCCGCCTTACGCAGCAATTCAATCGGATAATCGGAGCCGCCGCTCTTCAAGAATGTAAGATACCTTTCTACCGCCGGCGCTCCTTCATGCAAAATTTGCTGTGACAGCGCCGTGGCCGCCGAAAATCCGGTCGCGTACTGGTATACATAGAACTCGTTGTAGAAATGCGGAATACGTGCCCATTCCATATTAATGTCCTCATCTACAACCATATCCGGGCCATAGTAATCAACGTTCAAGTCGTAATAGAGGCCACACAACGTGTCCGGCGTTAGCGGCTCTCCTGCTTCCACCCTTTCGTGAATCGTTTTCTCGAATTCAGCAAACATTGTCTGGCGGTACACGGTTCCACGAAACTGTTCAAGATAATAATTTACAAGATACATTTTTTGGCGTGGGTCTTCCGTAGTTTTCAACATATAATCCATAAGCAACGATTCATTAAGCGTAGATGCGACTTCCGCCACAAAAATTTTGTACTGCGCATCCAGATAGGGCTGATGTTTATCACTGTAATAACTATGAAGAGCATGACCCATTTCATGCGCCAACGTAAACAAATTGTTGACGTTGTTCTGATAATTCATAAGCACAAACGGGTGCGTGCCATACGCGCCCCACGAATATGCGCCACTCGTTTTTCCTTCGTTTTCGTATACATCAATCCACCCAGAGGAGAACGCTTCGTCCAGCACACGACGGTAATCGTCGCCGAGCGGCGCCAACCCTTCTTTGACAAGGCGAACCGCTTCTTCATACGGAATGTTCATCTTCACTTCTTTCACCATCGGCACATACAAGTCATACATATGCAGTTCGTCAACACCAAGCAATTTCTTGCGCAACGAAACGTATCGATGCATGGCCGGCAGATTGTCGCGCACCGCCTGAATCAGATTGGTATACACTTCTACCGGGATGTTATCGCTATCAAGCGCAGCCGCCAGCGCTGATGGATATTTGCGAATGCGCGCATAAAACACGTCTTTTTTGACGCTAGCATTCAATGTTGCGGCGAGCGTGTTTTTCTGCTTACGGTACGTATCGTACATCGCTTTGAAGGCATCTTGCCGCACGCGGCGATCGTAACTCTCCATAAAATGAATATAGCGCCCATGCGTAAGTTGCACCTCTTCCCCGTTCTCATTCTTAATGTTTGGAAACACCATGTCAGCATTGTTAATCATGCCGAAAATCGTTTGCGGCGCCTGCGCAAGCTCGCCAACTTGGGCGATGACTTGTTCTTCCTGCGCGCTTAAAACATGCTCCTTTTGCCGTTTGATTTCATTCAGATAAAAACGGTATTTTGAAAGCCGCTCATCTGCTATGTAGCTGTCCAATTTTTCGTCCGGCATGCTTAAAATTTCTGGCACGAGGAATGACACAGCGCTTGAAACACGAATGCTGAGTGAAGATGCGCGATCGGTCAGGGCCTGATATTTCGTGTTCGTATTGTCTTCATCACGGCGCATGCGCGCATATACATAGACCCGTTCCATGGCAAGTCCAAGCTCTTCGTACGTTTTCATGCATTCAGCGATTACACTGGGAGCTTCGGAGAGCTTTCCCTGGTACGTTTCAATTTTTTCAATCAGTTCCTGGACTTTTTTATACTCTTGTTCCCAAGCCTCATCTGTCGGAAAAATGCTTTCCAATTTCCACTTAAATTCAGGCTTTATTTCTGAACGCTTCGGGATCGTTTTTTGTGAAGTTTGTTCCATTGTCTGGTGCGGCAACAACCGCTTCCCCCTTTCGTTGGCTTATATTCCTTCTTCTTTTTATCATTTCGTATGGTGGAAAAAGAATTCCTGCTTCTTATTATACTTTACCATATTTGTATATATGTTAGTCTTCGGAGTTATTCACCGCGCCTAAACGACGAAGCGGCCGGTCTGTCGCAACCGGCCGCTCTTCCTTACGGAAAATCAGGCAGTGTAATCTTCGATGTTTCCGTCTATGCTATGATCATCGCTATATGTCTCACAGGCAATTTCCCGGCAATCCAAACATTCGACACGATTTTTCTCCCAGGAAGCCAGCTCTCTACCGCAAGAAATACATACATCCATGAAATGCATCAGACATTCCCCTTTCTTACATAGTGTTATTTGAATCATTATTTAATGAGAAAACAAGGCAGATAACAAAAAGGCCAGTCATATCGTAAGCGTAAAATCAGCTGCGATATAACTGGCCGGTCTCGCTTTGTCCTCCCTGGTTCATGCCCAGGGTTCAGTCGATCCCTCAGTTTTTAAAAAATGTGTAAGAGTATAGCATCACTGTAGGTGAAAGGGCAAACTTTCACTGAGCGACACCGGGTTAATTATATTTAAATTATATCCCACTGCCACTCAATTATCAATATTTTTTAATTAATTTCACAATTTTGTTTTCATCCTTTTCTTTCCTTCCCTGCATATATCCAGCAGCGGACAAATTTCACACTGCGGATTAACAGCCTTGCAATGATATCTTCCAAAGAAAATCATCCGGTGATGGGTGATAGACCATTCCTCGCGCGGTACTTTTTTCATTAGCGCTTCTTCCACCTGCAACGGAGTATCTTTCCAGCGCGCAATGCCAAGCCGCTTTGAAACACGCTCCACATGCGTATCGACCGCAATCGCCGGCACACCGAACGCGGTGGAAGCAACCACGTTCGCGGTTTTCCGGCCAACTCCCGGCAATTTCATCAGTTCGTCACGATCTTGCGGCACTTCACAATCATACTCTTCTATCAGCATGCGACACAGCTTTTGAATGTTTTTCGCTTTGTTGCGGTATAATCCGATGCTGCGAATGTCCTGTTCCAACTCTTCAAGCGGCACAGACAAATAGTCTTCCGGCGTTTTGTATTTCGCGAACAAGTGAGGCGTGACTTTATTAACAAGCGCATCTGTGCACTGTGCCGACAAAACGACGGCAATCGTCAATTCAAACGGATTTGTGTGGTTTAATTCGCAATGAGCGTCTGGAAACATCTCAGCAAATGTGTCAAGAATGCGACGCATTTGAGTTTTCGTAATCAACAGCATTCACCTTTTACATAAAATTTGTACGACACTAGGGTAGCAGTTGCAATTTGTCCAGTCAATGGATACACTGAAATGAGTATACGTAAAATGAAGAAAGGTATGAGACGGAAATGACAAAAAAGCACGTGGTTTATAAAGAGGACAAGTGGAATATGATTACAGCGGAAGTGGAGGGCGCACGAATTGTTGTGCGGGAAATTTCCACAGAATGGGGCGAAGATACATACGTGCTTAATGGCCGTCCTGAACTTATCGACTGGGCTGAAAAGCACTTTACACCCGATAAATACAAAAACGCCGCAGACATTATCGCCAAACTCAAAGACATATAATACAGACGACCTTGTTTGCTGGGTCTACACCAAGCTCTGTGCTTGCCAGGGAAAAAGGAGGGGAAGCATCCGCCATTTCTTCCATCGCACCTTTTTTATCTTTCTGCCCGATACTGAAACGCACAAAAGCGAAACAGCGACCTTAGACTGTCTCTACCATTGACTTTACTCAAATGCTTTGCAAATCCCGCTTTCGGTGAAAAGGTGCAGATAGAAGACCCTCTTTGGCAGAAAAATAACGTAAGCACTGGAAGAAAAGACGGATGTTTTATCCTGCATTTTGATTTATCAACACGTACGATGTGATGCATCCTGTTAAGAACATGCTTTAGTGTTGAGCTTTATTGGTTCAATACTTTGTCGCGCAATGCGCGGCGCAAAATTTTACCTGTTGTATTCTTTGGAAGTTCGTCAATGAAGATGATTTTGTCCGGTATTTTGTATTTGGCAAGGAACTTGCGACAATGTGTCTTAAGCTCTTCTTCAGTTAGCGAACCATCTCTTACCACTACATAGGCTTGTGGCGTTTCACCGAGCTTTTCGTCCGGCACGCCAATGACCGCAGCTTCCACCACTTTCGGATGTTCGTACAGCACTTCTTCCACTTCCCGTGGATATACATTGTAGCCGCCCACAATAATCATGTCTTTTTTCCGATCGACAATAAAAATGTAGCCGTCTTCATCCATATATGCTATATCTCCGGTGTACAGCCAACCGTCTCTAATGGTACGCGCTGTTTCTTCCGGCATATTCAAATACCCCTTCATTACATTCGGTCCACGAACAATCAATTCACCCACCTGGCCACGCTCCACTTCTACACCTTCCGCATCGACGATTTTGTTTTCTACGCCTGGAATATTCACGCCAATAGAACCGGGCTTACGCACGCCGTGTACCGGATTAAACGCCGTCGCTGGCGCCGCTTCCGATAACCCGTATCCTTCAGAAATTACCTTGTTGAATTTCTTCTCAAAACTGTGCAGCAACGCCACAGGCAGCGACGCGCCTCCGGAAATGCAGAAGCGGAGCGACGCTAGATCGTCTGGAACAATGGAAGGCGTCTGCATAATAAAATTATACATCGTTGGAACGCCAGCAAAAACAGTAGCCTGCTGTTCCCGGATGGTTGCGGCGACCTCTACCGGACTGAATTTCGGCAAAATTATCATTGTCGCGCCAAGCGCCACCGGCCCATTCATGCACACCGTCATGCAAAACACGTGAAACATCGGCAGCACCGTTACAAATCGGTCATTCGCCGTCACACCAAGATACTTGGCGAGCGCATCAGCATTGGATGCCATGTTGCGCTGCGTAAGCATGGCTCCCTTCGGTTGGCCGGTCGTGCCTGACGTATAAAGAATAACCGCAAGATCGTCTTCCGTAATGTCCGGCCGTCGCCATCCTTCACTTGAATGCGCTATCATTTTTTCAAATGCAGACGTCCACTCGTGCTCCGATTCGCCGCCTACTAACACAACTTCCTGCAAATTCGGTAGCGTCTGTTTCACCTTCTCAAACGTGGGCAATAAAGACGCAATCGCTATCGCTACCTTGGCCCGACTGTCATGCAAAATATACAAAATTTCTTTCCAGGTATAAATCGGATTGATCGGCACAACCGCTGCACCCGTCAGCAATATACCGTAATAAGAAATTAAAAAGTGAGGAGAATTTCCTAAAAGCAATGCCACATGATCGCCTTTCCCCACTCCTTTTTTTGAAAGATAACCTGCCACGTTCCTAGCTTGCCGATACAGTTCGTCGTAAGTTGCCTGCATTCCCTGAAACATATATGCCGTCCGGTTTGCATGTTCCCGCGCGCTGCGTTCAATATTGTCCACCAACGTCATTTCTGTACACCCCTTATCCCTTAATTTCTACCAAGAACCAACACGTCCTTCCAACCGCAAGACCAAATAGAAAAATAAGAGAGAAAAAGCAGGAGCAGGAGAAAGAAAAAGGTGTACACCTTTTTCTTTCCGTTTCCAGCCTCCAGCTTTCCCCCTACTTTTTATGGGGAATAATGGAATCTATCAACCAGCCCTGTTTCTTACTTTACACCTGTGGTATATTGACCTGCTTCCAGAATGCGTTTAGCAATGCTACGTTTTAATGCGAAGGTATTCATCGGTTGCATACGCATTAACTTTTTGACAATGGAAAGCTGCGTGCGGAGCGTATCGCCTTCGCTTATCGCCGCCAGCGCTTCTTTGGCCCATTTATCAAGATCGCCCCACACTTCCTGAAAATAGGCACGTGTCATGTCAATCTGCATTTGCGCAGCAGCTTCTCCTTTACGTGCGGCCGTCTTCTTCGCGCGCAAGAGCGCTGACTCGAGCGCATAAATCGTAATCATCATGTTGGACAAGTTTTCAAGAATTTCTTGTTCCTGTTCGATTTTTTGCATATATTTTTGCACGGCGGCGCCACCCACCATCAAAAACAGCTTTTTTACGGACTCCAGCATTTTGCTTTCTGTTTCTAAAAGTTCCGTTGACTCGGAAAGATCCATCGATGGAATGTATCCAGTCAGTTCTTTTTGCAGCGTCTGCAATTTTTCCATAAGCGGTAAACGGCCCTGCATCGCACGTTTTAAGAGAGTTCCCGGAATAAGCAGGCGATTGACTTCGTTCGTTCCTTCAAAAATGCGATTAATGCGGGAATCACGGTAAATTTGCTCAATTTTGTATTCAGAAATATAACCATATCCACCGTGAATTTGCACACCTTCGTCCGCCACGAAATCGAGCGCTTCAGAACCGAATACTTTAACGATAGAGTATTCGATGGCGTGTTCCTCAATCGCTTTGGCCGCTTCGTCAAAAATATAGTTTTCAAGATTCAAATACTGAGTGGCTGCCTCCAGATAGCCGCCGGTTCGGTACGTGATGCTTTCATTTACATATGTGCGAATGGCCATATCGGCCAGCTTGTTTTGAATAAGCGGGAAGTTCGCAAGCTCCGTTTTAAACTGCTTGCGTTCCTTCGCATACTGAGCCGCAAGCTCAATCGCCCATTTGGATGCGCCAACCGCACCAATGCCGAGCTTATAGCGGCCAATATTGAGAATATTAAACGCAATTTTGTGTCCCTTACCGATTTCGCCAAGCACGTTCTCTATCGGCACTTCTACATTATCAAGAATAAGGGGACGAGTAGATGAGCCTTTGATGCCCATTTTTTTCTCTTCCGGACCGGTGCTGACGCCGAGAAAATCTTTTTCCACAATAAATGCGGTAAATTTCTCGCCGTCCACTTTCGCATAAACGATAAAAATATCCGCAAAACCAGCATTCGTAATAAACTGCTTTGTTCCGTTCAAAATGTAATGAGTGCCCGCTTGATTAAGCACCGCCGTTGTCTTGGCGGAAAGCGCATCGGAACCAGAGGACGGCTCAGTCAAGCAATAGGCCGCGATTTTTTCTCCTGTCGCGAGCGATGGCAAATATTTCGCTTTTTGCTCGGGCGTACCGAAGAATACGATCGGCAACGTACCGATGCCGACATGAGCGCCGTGACTCAGCGAGAACGAGCCGCCGCGCACCATGTTTTCGCCAATCAGGCTAGAGCTGATTTTATCAAGCGCGGCCCCGCCGTACACTTCCGGAATGTCCGCGCCGAGCAAGCCAAGCTCTCCAGCCTGACGCAGCAACTTTACCGTTAGCTCATAATTCAACTTTTCGATTTCTTCCGCTTTTGGCACCACTTCACCCTCGATAAAATCGCGCGTCATGCGCACAATCATTCGCTGTTCTTCATTGAAATCCTCCGGCGTAAATATCGTTTGAAAATCTGCTTCTTCCAGAATAAACTGCCCGCCTTTCGGCATCGTTTCCTGTATGCTCATATCTAAAACCTCCCAATATAAATCTATATAAATCTGATTTGATCTATTCAACTTCTATTGCTTCACAAATTCAAAAACGCCAGCCGCACCCATACCTCCGCCGATGCACATCGAAACAACGCCATACTTCGCATTTCTACGCGCAGCTTCATAAAGCATAGTCACAGTTAATTTCGTGCCCGAGCATCCCAGCGGATGACCGAGCGCGATAGCGCCACCGTTCACATTCACTTTGCTCTCATCAATGTTTAAATGGCGGATGACCTGGATTGCTTGGGACGCAAACGCTTCGTTGATTTCAAACAAATCAACCTGATCCTGCGTAATACCAGCCAGCTTCAATGCTTTCGGAATCGCGGTGATCGGACCGACGCCCATAATTTCCGGATCTACACCACCAACAGCAAAAGAACGGAAAACCGCCATCGGCTTAAGCTCAAGTTCTTCCGCTTTCTCCCTCGACATGACGATCACCGCCGCCGCACCGTCGCTCGTCTGAGATGCGTTCCCTGCCGTGACGCTGCCACCGATGCGGAACGGGGAGCGCAAGCGGGCTAGCGCTTCCATATTCGTATCCGGCCGCACGCCCTCGTCCGTGTCAAAAATGAACTCGCGCAATTGAAGTTTACCTTTGGCATCCAATTGCTTTTCCCTTACCGTTAAAGGAATGATTTCATCTTTAAACTTACCTTCTCTAATCGCAGCTGCGGCCTTGGCGTGGCTTGCTACTGCGAACCGATCCTGCTCTTCACGGCTAATGCCGAACCGCTCGGCCACATTTTCCGCCGTATGGCCCATGCTGATGTAAATCTCCGGATATTTCTCCACGATTTCCGGGTGCGGCGCCAACTTGTAGCCTGTCATCGGAACGTGACTCATGCTTTCCACCCCGCCTGCAATCACCACATCGGCAAAGCCACACATAATTTTCTCTGCCGCGATAGCAATCGATTGCAGACCGGAAGAGCAAAAACGATTAATCGTGAACGCCGGAACCGTGGTCGGCAAACCAGCATACACGGAAATAATGCGAGCGATATTTAAGCCCTGCTCCCCTTCCGGCATCGCGCAACCAATAACTACGTCGTCAATCATCCCCGGTTCGAGACCGGGGGCGCGACGTACCGCCTCTTTTATCACCGCCGCACCTAAGTCTTCCGGACGCGTGTTTTTAAGCGTTCCCTTCGGCGCTTTGCCGACGGCCGTCCGCACAGCTGATACAATGACCGCTTCTCTCATTTTTTCTTTCCCCCTCCCTAATTGCGCAGTGGTTTTCCCTTTACAAGCATATGGTGCATTCTTTCCTGGCTTTTCGGCTCACCGCACAGGCTTAAAAATGCTTCGCGCTCAAGATCGAGCAAATATTGCTCCGTCACGTACGTATTCCGATTCACGTCGCCACCCGCTAGCACATGCGCCAGTTTACTCGCAATTTTCATATCGTGGTCGCTGATATAGCCACCCTGGCGCATCGTGTAAGCGGCAAGCTCAAGCACCGCCTTTCCATCGGCACCGACGACGCGAATCTTTTCCTGGCGCGGTGGCGTGTATCCTGCCATATCAAGCGCCAGCACGGCTTGTTTGGCATCATACAACAGATGATCGCGATTCATGGAAACGGCATCGCCACGGCGCAGGAAACCGAGCTCACGCGCTTCTTCCGCGCTGGTAGACACCTTCGCCAGCGCGATCGTTTCAAACGCTTTGTTGACAAACGGCTGCAAATCGGCTTTCGGATCAACCTCCTCCGCCGCTTTCGTAGCACGTATCAGCGTTTCCTTTGTGCCTCCGCCGCCCGGAATAAGGCCAACTCCGACTTCGACGAGCCCCATATAAACTTCCGCTGCTGCCTGAATTTTGTCAGCCGGCAAGCACACTTCGACACCACCGCCCAGCGTCATGCCGAACGGAGCCGCCACGATCGGCTTCCTGGAATACTTGATCGCCAGCGATGCCTGCTGAAAGCGGTGAATAAGATAATTAATGTCATCCCAGTTATCATCCTGCGCTTCCATCAACACCATCATCAGGTTCGCGCCGACGCAAAAATTTTTCGCTTCATTACCGATGACCATCCCGCGGTAATTTTTTTCAACCTCAGCCAACGATTTATACAACATCTCGATGATGTCAAAACCGATGGCGTTGTTCGGCGAATGAAATTCGAGGCAGGCTACTTCATCTCCAATATCGATGAGACTCGCTCCCGGATTCGACAGAATCGGTTTCGCTTTTTTCTTGTATTCAACAAGCCTCAGCCATTCGCGCGCCCGTTCTTCTTCTTTCAACTCACCAGTCAGCGTATGGTAATACGCCACACCATTTTCTTTCTCATAGAACGAAGTCTTTCCTTTGGCGAGCATCTCTTCTACCCAGTGCGGGATGATTTCACCTTCTTGCTTCATCCGCGCCACCGATTCTTGAACTCCGATGGCGTCCCATGTCTCAAACGGGCCAAGTTCCCAGTTAAATCCCCACCTCATCGCGCGATCCACGCTGACGATATCGTCCGCGATTTCCGGAAGTTTCGCTGCGGAATAAAGCAGCACTTTTTTCAGCACGTTCCAGACAAACCGACCTTCTTTGGAAGGGCTATATACAAGCGTTTTCAAACGCTTCTCCAGCCCGCCCGCCGCTTTCGCCTGCTCAATGGCGGCAAGCTTGACCTTCTTCATCGGCGTATAAGTAAACTCACGGTAATTAAGAGACAATATTTCACGACCAGACTCCGTTTTTTTCTTCTGGTAGAAGCCCTGACCTGTCTTGTCGCCCAGCCAGCGTTTTTCCACCATTTTGCTCATGGTCTCCGGCACGACAAATGCCGCTTTTTCCTGTTCATCCGCTACATTCTTATGCACGTTGGCCGCTACATGAACAAATGTGTCAATCCCGACCATATCAAGCGTGCGAAAGGTAGCGCTCTTCGGACGTCCAATTACCGTACCGGTCATCGCGTCCACCTCTTCCACACTAAAACCTTCCTTTTTCATCTCTTCAAACGTGATCAAAAGGCCATACGTACCGATGCGATTGGCAATAAAGTTCGGCGTGTCTTTCGCCACCACAACGCCCTTGCCGAGCACACGCTCCCCGAAACGTTTCATGAAAGAGAGCACATTCTCATCCGTATCGTTGCCCGGAATGATTTCCAAGAGCTTCATATAGCGCGGCGGGTTAAAGAAATGCGTACCTAGAAAATGACGGCGGAACGCTTCGCTCCGTCCTTCGATCATCTTATTAATGGATACGCCTGATGTATTCGAACTGACAATTGTCCCCTCTGTCCAGTTTTGCTCGACCTTTTCCCACAGCTTTTGCTTAATATCAAGATTCTCTACAACCGCTTCGACAATCCAATCCATCTCTTTTAGGCGGAACAGGTCATCTTCCAAATTGCCTGGAATTATCCATTCGCCATTCCGCTTAACAAACAACGGAGCAGGCTTCGCTTTCAGCAATCGTTCTTTGGCTTCAATCGCAATCCGATTACGCACCGCAGGATGTTCCAGCGTAAGCCCTTTCTTCTCTTCCTGATCTGTAAGCTTGGTTGGCACAATATCCAACAGATAGGTTTGAATACCTGCATTCGCCAAGTGTGCGGCGATCGCAGCACCCATGACACCTGCTCCAAGCACTGCGGCTTTTTGAATGCTCCTTTCCATCGTATAGCCTCCCTTTTCGTTATGTATTGAATGAATATTCATTCATATATCCAGAAATAAAAAGATTATATTAATAATAAATCTTCTGATTATTATTGTAGTATACGATTCAAAAAAATTCCACCCTATTTTTTTCAAAAAATACATTCTTTTTCGATAGTATATTTTTGACAGATAAGCCGCGCTCCCGGTATAGTTAATATAGTAGCTACTATAAAAAGCGTGAAAGGAGTTCAAGCATGACCGGACATGTTCTTATCCTATTTTTGTCGATCGCGGCTCTTATGTCCTTTATTCTTATTATTCTCGGCCTTCTGCCTCAACCGGAAAAAGGCAACCAGCGCCAATTCAGCCTGACCGTGTGGGGACTTGTGCTCGCCGTTGTTACCGTTGTGCTCTATTATCTTGAACCGACCCTGTTGCCGGCATAAACAAAGCAAGAAATAATAAAAAAAGGGCTGTCTCCATAGCCATTATGTTCTTACCTTGATGGCTATGGAGACTCTTTTGTGTATTCATGCAAACCCACAGACAGGACGCAAACGGCACAAAACATGGCGAAATACTTTCGGCTCATATGCTCGTTCCAAATTTGTATATGTGCGAACGGAAAAGAGTTTTTTTTTGTACCCTTCTGGAAACAATAGGACTGAAACTTTGGAAAGAGAGGTGCGGCCTGTGAATCTGTTTGTTTGGATCGTCGTAATTTTTGCAGCTCATCTGGCAATGTATTATGCGCTCGGTACGCCAAGCTGGATCGCTACTTCCTTACTTGCCACGTTCGTCTGGACGATTGTGTTGCTTATAGGAAACGCCTTTTTGAAACAAAGACAAAAAGAGCGTACCTAATTCACAAAATCTAAGACAATAACAAGAAATTCAGCCTATTGTTCTAGAAATAAGAAAAACTCGCCCAAACGCGCAGGGCGAGTTTTTCTATTTTACGCTCCGTAGCCTTACGAAACTGTAACGAATTTTCCTTTGATATACGTATATTCAATTCCTTTTTCAAGACAGCATTTCTTGTATTTCTTGCCGCTACCGCATGGACACAAATCATTGCGCCCTAACTTCGTCGTTTTTTTGCGCTTGCTTTTGCGCGGTGCCGCTTTTTGCTCTGTGGCAAACTCCGCCTTTCCCCTCTGCGCTTGTGCTGTGGCTGGCGGTTCCGGCTTCATCTTCACTGCCTGCAAGTTTTTATCCATGTTTGCTACATCGACTTTTTCCGCCAGAATGTCGCGAATTTTCGCTTTCGCTTCATCAGCAAATCCTTCTTGTTCATGATATCCTTTTGATGTATACCCAGCGGCGTTCTCGTTCTTTTCCGAGCACCACGCATAGTGCGATTCCAATGAATCTTTCAGCCATTCACTATAAAATGTATCAATCACGTCTGCTTCGCTCGTAAAGCCAGAAAAATCACCTTTATGTTTATCAAGGAAAACGTCGGCGTACTTTTTCATCGAGAGCGTGAGGCTGCGCTTTTCTCCGCTGGTCATCTCTTTGTATGTACGAATAAGAATCACCCCTACTCTACTTCAAATACTGACCATATCTTATTATTTTACTAACTCTTATCCTAAAGGAAAAGAAAATAAAACAAAGAAAAACAATTATAAATTATCTAAATTATTTATTTTTAACCACAAAAATAAAAACCCCCGCCTGCGTGGTGGGGATTTTTCGCCCATTTTTTTCTCTGCCTTATCCCGACTCTTGCAATTAACAGCAAACAACAACATGCTTTATTCTGCTTACGAAGATCTGAGCGAGATCGTTTCGCCCGTTTCGCCCGGCACACAAGTCCGCTAGTTTGCCCACTTTTCCTCTGTATTCATTTCTTGCGCAATGCGCACTCCCGGAGAGCCTTTTTGGGCGATTTCTTTTGCAAATATACGCGCTTCTTCTAGCGTTTTAAATGCTTCCGCATGCTTGACATTCGCGGAACCAAACAAAGAAATCGTCTCATATACCACGTAGTACATAAACCCACTCTCCTTTATGTTTTACATTTACAAATAAATAGTAATAATTTATATATTATACCCTGAACACCCAATTTTAAAACCAATTTTGTAAAAATGTGCGTAAAAATAAGAAAAAATACACCGGACCCTTTTCGCGTCCGGTGCTATCTCTTACTTTTGCTCCGTTAAAATTGTCCACCCGTCCTCCTGGTACGCACGCCTTTCCTTCATGAGCTTACCAAGCGCACGTTTAAAAGCGGCTTTGCTAATGCCGAATTTCATCTTAATAACATCCGGGGCGGTTTTATCCGTATACGGCATCCGTCCTCCTCGTTCTTTTAAATAGCCGTAAATCATCTCCGCATCTTGGCTATAGCTTACTTCCTTGCGTCGCCTCGTCGTTATGTTCAGGCGGCCATCATCCCGCACTTTTGCAACGCGTCCGCTCACCCGCTGGCCAAGGCGCAGCGGTTCATCTGCTTCATCCTTATGGATAAATGCTAGATGCTGACCTTCCGTCAACAAAAATGCGCCAATCGCAATCGTTTTATATATGTAACCGGTAATATCTTTATTTGCTAAGTCTCTGGTCGCCGGTTCGGCAACTTGCGCTAGGTCTTCTTCCCGGCCCAGTACGGCCAACATCCTCCCCTGTCTGTCATGTTCTAATTGAACATACACCCGGTCGCCAGGGCGAGGCCATCTGCTTTTTGCCACCGGAAGTTGATCCGCCGGCAAAAGCAATTCTTTCTGTATCCCGTTATCCAAAAATACGCCGATCCGGGAAGCATCTTTTACTTCCAGCCAACCAAATTCGCCAAGCACTATATACGGTTTGCACCGGGTTGCCGCTAACCGATCTTGATGGTCATGGTACAAGAACACCTCCACCTCGGCTCCAACTTCCCATTCCTTCTCCGCTTCCCTCTCGTGAAGCAGCACATCTTGTCCATCCACTGATAAAAAATAGCCGAACGATGCCCGTCGTTCCACTCTTGCTGTAACAATCGTTCCCGCTTCCACTTTCACTGTTTGTTTCCTCCTTCATCTGTTACGTATGTGACCACAGCCTTTGACGCCGCTCGAAACGCCTCCAGCAGAAAAGGCGAAAGCGTGGCAGGTTTGCCGCGAAAATACCGTGGTGAACTAATATACAGTTCTCGCTTTGCTCGCGTCACAGCCACATACATCAGCCGCCTTTCTTCTTCCATCGCTTCTTCTGTTCTTTCCCCGTTTTTCTTATGCAGCCAAAAATCCGGCTTCTCATCCGGATCGACCGCAATGCTGTGTGGAAGCACTCCGTCGATGGCTCCAAGCAAAATCACAACCGGATATTCCAGCCCCTTGGCGGCATGAATCGTTTGCAGCGTAAGCCCCAACCCGGATTCACTTTGTTGGCGCCGCGTTTCCTTACGCGCGATCACCGTATCCACATAGGCGAGAAAATCTGCTACCGTCGCAAACGGTTTAACTGCTTCCTCCAATTCATACAGATCGTCGCGCAACAGTTCTTTATGATATGTAATCGCGCCGTTCTGCTCACTCCCAAGAAATTTGTCGTATCCTCCTCCGGCTTCGCTGCGAACTTCCCGCACTGCTTGCAATGGATTCAACTTGGCGATACTTTTCAACCAGTCCACCTGTTCATTTAACCGCCTGCGCTGGAACAAAGGAAGCGCTTCAAGGTACCGCAACGCTTCAAGATAAGACACGCCGCGCTGGATTGCAATGACCTGAATCTCTTTCATATAACGTGCCTTGCTAATATAAAGACAAGGCAAAATGCCCTCAAGTGCTGTCTCATTGTACGGATCAAGCGAAAGGCGCATAAAATCAAGCACAGGCCGAATGGTAGACAACTCATAAAACGTTGGATCGTCCCGATACGTCGTAAATGGAATGTTGCTTAAAAGCAACTTTTCATACAGTGTACGCGCTGTGCTATGCGTACGATATAGCACGGCAATATCACTGTATTCATACTCCCCAGACGAAACAAGCTTTTCAATCAGCATAAGCACCTGCTCCGCTTCCTTTTCCACCGAACGCGCGGCAAAATAAATCGGCAGGCCTGTCCCGGTAGGCAACACTTTCAATTGTTTCTCAAAGCGGCGCCTGTTGTGACGAATAATTTCATTGCCAAGGCCAACCACGCCTGCGGGAGAACGATAATTAATATCAAGCGTGATACGCGTACAATCCGGATATTCGTCCGGGAAACGCAAAATAATGGATGGCTCAGCGCCGCGAAAACCATAAATGGCCTGATCCGGGTCGCCGACAACGCACAAATTGGACTGCTTCGCCAACATGCGAATCATTTCATATTGTGCAATATTCGTATCCTGATATTCATCTACCATGATATACGCCATGCGGCGGCGCAATGCGATTAAATAATTCGGATGGGCACGCAACGTTTCAATGCAGCCAGTGATTAAATCTTCATAATCAATCAGATGGTTATCACGCTTGTATGCTTCATAACGCTCAAGCACGCGACGTGCGTCATCCTTAAGTCCTTCCACTTCTTCCACCGCCCATGTACCGCCTACCAACAACAAATTGTTTTTTAAATACGCCAATAAAGCAAGCAACGTCTCCGGTTCATACTGCTCGCCCGTAGCCAACTCTTTCGTAATCTGTTCGATGAGAAATTCTTTCTGTTTCTCACTCATGATGCGGGGTGAAACATCCAGTTTATGGAAGTAAATTGTTCGTGCCAGCGAGTGGAAAGTGCCGGTAATCATCTGCTTCACCATTGCCAGGGTTACGCCCGGAATCGTCGCAAGCCGTTCCTTCATCTGCCGGGCAGCATGGCGGGTAAACGTGACAAGCACAATGTTTTGCGGTGGAACTCGCTTGACAAGCAACAAATAGGCGGTACGACATGTCAGCACGGTCGTTTTTCCGCTTCCGGCACCCGCATTAATCAGCACTGGCCCATCTACGGCGCGAACTGCCTGAATCTGTGGTTCATTGAGCCGGATGCCGATTCTTTCAAGCGCACGAAAAAAAAACGCATCTGGCTCCCCGTCCGCAACCACTTGTTCAGAGGTCAGTCCATCTGTCGTCTCTGCCTGCGGGATGGTGCAGGCCGCACTTATCCCACGGGGCAGGTTCCCCATCTCACACATCTCATCTTGTTGATTCATAATATAAATCAAACTCCCATTATGCGTAACTCCTTTTCCACTATACAGGAAATCAAAGCAAAAAGAAAAGAAAAAACCCAAAAATAATGAAACTGTAAAAAGGCGATAAATACCAAGTAGCTTCTATATCTTTATAAAATAATAAAGAAAGCGCTTCCTTCATGTGACATACTTACCGCATAAGGGAATGGAATAGGAGGAAATGTCAAAGAAACAAGCAATAAAGATTTCGCAAATTTTAGATAAAGGAGAGATGGACATCGAGAAAAAAGAAAAACCTCACATAATGGTTCCTGTGCGTTGTTCGACGCTTTGGACACTCTGTTCCCACATCTACGTATACATGAGACAGCTATTCAGACGTACAAATACTAAATAAAGAGCAACCTTGGGCTGAAATGACCCCTGTCAAGCAGACAGGGGTCATTTCAGCCCAAGGTTGCTCTTC